>OMLO01004296.1_pt1 | contig 11885 bp, 4 predicted proteins | sample 1674811 | NCBI WGS metagenome assembly OMLO01 (sample SAMN06265003, study PRJEB25207) | coral metagenome | isolation source: Coral host | place: Mexico:La Bocana,Puerto Morelos, Mexico | collected 2008-11-13 | reverse complement strand
CTTGTTACCCCCACCGACGCAGCACAACAGTTTCTTTAGAAACTTTCACCCTTTATATATTCTTATTTAGGAAAGAAAGAGTGTTAGCGGAAATAGTTTTTGTCTAAAACTTATATAGAGAAATAAAGAAGCGCTTTAGTCCTTAACGCTATCATTGCTGATTTTGATCGAACTAGGGTACCAAAAACTCTGATTTACAGCGATCAGAACTCTACGTGTGTATTGGTAAACTGTAAATCGTAGCAACCAAGTCTCGTGCGGCCGAGCATTTGAGCTTAGTGATAGCCATTAATTTCACGCGAATAAACAACGTCGCGTCCCGTTTTCGTGTTCAGTGTTCACTCATTCCCTATACACCGTTTCCTATGTAAGATTTCGTTTTCTCTGCAACCAAAAAGTGTAATAAATTGGCTTATATAAATTTTTATACGTAAGTTTATGGAGGCGACTCAAGTCTTATGTAAACATTCAGGCTGCTCAAATATGCAAATTTGTTACTGAAAAATAACGCACAGAAGAAGGCCGTAAGCTACGACGAACCATACTAAAGGGATTTCTACGTACTTTTTGCATTTCCTGGAACAAGCGCACAGGGCAGGTATGGCATATGACAGTGAAACAAACTCGTTGACAACCAGCTACTTCTCGATAATTTATTTAACGCAGGCTGTTAACTATGTGTTAAATCAGTTAACTCAGAGGGTCGGACGATTACTTTGTGGGCTGCAAAAACAAAACGTCTCCGACGTGCGAATGGTTGAGAGTTTTTGACCTGAATCATTCTGAATGTTAGTCTGTTTCAGGTGTTTGGTTGCCACTCTCCTAGTTTTCCCTCACCGTTTTCGAATTCGCGCTGTTCCCCAACTAACCAAATGTCATGAACAGGTTAAGTGAATGTCCAAGAAGTTATATTCCAAACACTGGCTTACTACAGATAACAATTGCTTGTGATAAACTGCTGTGTTTTTCTTTGAGAATAACGACTACTCCTGTAGCTTTAGATAGTTTACCGTCGAATTAGCTTTTAACAGAACAAACTCTACTCGACAAGCTTTATTCAAGACGCTGCATACGGTTCTGCAAAAAGCTACAGTGACTCATAAAAGAATTTCAGAATTCACTAAAAAACAGCCGGGGGCTTTAATCAATTTGAAAATAGAAAAACGTGCTCTAAACGTGATGTTAAGGGGAAGCCACATCTCACCACGTGAGTTTAACAGCCTAGCGCAGCAGCTGGAGTGCATCGGAGATCTATACGCGGTTTTTAGAGCTCTAGAACTTAACGCTGAAACGTTTCCGCCAAAAAAGACATTAATTGTCGCCACGAGATATTCAGAAGCTCTAGCTTATTCATTCTACATCATCATTTCTTTCTCGTAAGTATTTCAGCTCAAAATAAGCAGTAATATCTGATCGCTAATTTTCTTACTAAATAACAACAGTACAAAAGTGTACAAGATAGACACAGTTTGGTTCGGCGGCGAATTGTCCTGAGAATTACACCTCTTTTCACTTAACTTATTGTTCCACTCGTGGAAAGCAATTTAAATTTCTATTCATAGAGGTCGTTGACTTAAGTTAACAATCACCTGCCTAAAATTGACAGTTTGGAAAAACAACCAATGCCAACTCCATCAGTAAAAGTAGAATTCGCCGCGAGCATCAACATTGTTAAGTATTTTTATAGCATTAAGCACTCTCGACTAAGACCAAAACTACGTCGCTCGTTCCATTTTACTTTCCACACTTAAGGTATTTTTACTCTATTTCTTTAATTATCTTTCTAAGAAAAGTTTTGTCATATTTTATTGATGCCTACCATTTGATATATTTTGCTGATCTTAATTTCTAGCGTAGCGTGTTCCTTAGTGCAAAAACAAAAGCAATAATAATGCCAAGCGTTCGATCAAAAAGGACGACAAGTTGTAAACTCCTCTCTTTTTGCATCTCGGGGACAAAGTGAGAATTACAGTAAAAAGTAACTTACTTCTGACCCCTATTTTGCTTTCTCAGTTTTAGAATGAAGACGTTACTTAACACAAAGGAAACTCCTAAGTCAAACACAAGACAATTTCACGAAACACGTGAAGAGGACAAGGCCATCCAAACATGCCACGTGCGAGCAGCCCCGCACCTGCACGGCGAAGCCGAGAAGTGCGAGTCTCTTGAAGAAGACAGGCTATGGAACCAAGGACAGCGTCTTTTCCCGGAATTTTTTACTCACCATAGAGCATCATGTGCAGAAGAAAGTCACTACATAATGATGAGTCTGAATCGGAAACCAGAACACAGTCTTAACGATCCACTTATCCATTCATGGCTGAATATGTATGGTTTTAACCAGTACCATAATTTGGGCTTTGAATCAAACAATCATCAGATTTAATAGCTGCTTGCTTAGTCTACTATAGCTCTTCAACTCAGTTTTGTAACTGGTATCCAACGCAAAAAGCAAGGACAACAAACTAGACTTGAAATCCATTGTTTGCACTACGTTTTTGCAAAGACAATCGTCCTGGGCCCCTTAGCTTAGGGATCCTGTGCAATATTTGAACGTCCTCATAAATTGAGGAAATAAGTCCGTTTTGGCGCCATGCTTCATCCGAGATTTTAAATCGTAACCCTCGCACGATAGGGGGAGAGGAAGTCTGGTACTGATCTAATTTCGTTGCCATGTTGAGTTCTTCGTTTTGAATTCCTTAGTAATTATTCGCTTTACTTTCCTTGACTTCAAGTTAAGATCTTCGGGTATCAAAGATTATTCTTGTGCAACTCGGTGACTTGTTTTTTCTTTAATATTTTCTTCTGCTATTTTACTTCATTCGAGTCAAACGTAGCTTTGTACGTCCTAAGAACGCGACGGGCCCTCCGTTTGAACACCCTGTAAACTAAAAAGCATAAACAATACCCGATAATAAAAGATGGGAGCTCCTGCTATTGTATTGTATGGAGGAAAAATGCGGTTGGCCTTGAAAGAGAATTTCAGCTTTGGTCTTTAAATTATTATTAACTAACATTGTTACACATATAATTGCAGTTTAAGTATTTCTAATTATTTTTATACATATTTTTAATATTTGTTAATTGTGTCCCCAAATTAGTATGGGATTTTCCCAGGCTATGTGGCCTTGACACATTAATATAGTTCATCTATCTATCTATCTATCTAGTTCGAGGTATCTGCATTGCGTGTGCGTGTGTATGTGAGTGTGCGTTTTTGTTAATGTTATTGGATTGCTTGTAAAAAAAGTAAATTAATTGCCAGAAAAAAAAGTGAAATGAGACAAAAAAAATAAACAATACCCGAATTTCCGCGTGTCTCTCAAGCAATAAGAACACGAGTGAAAGCTTGAGAGAAAGAGAAATGCTCTTTCTATAAGCCAATACAAAACAGAGGAAAATCAGTGTTTTCTATTTCTTTTACGCCAGTTTTCCTAAACATTTTGTTGATAAAATACTGCGTGAAAGCGTAGTGAAGGAACATTTTTCCAGTATAGTGTGATGCCATGCAGCCCAGAAGATTTATTTGAAGGTAGACTTGTACATTATAGTCTATGCGGGAGTCTATAATACCAGTAAAACGTCCCCATCCAGCAAGCAGAAAGTATATTTATATAATAATGAAAGAACATTAAAATCGGTTACTAGTAACAATTAATCTTCTCGACATCTGATCGGCATTTTAGACGAAAAACGTCTTCATCACCAGCGGAGTTTCTTTGAAGTCGTTGAAAAGGTTACCAAGCGTTCTTAATAGATGCTTACAACAAAACGCTATAGTCTATCAGTATATTCTCGCACGTGAATTTACCAGAGCTAGTCACGCTATCAGCTCGGATACTGATTTAGCACGGGTGTTTTGTACTGATAGGTAGGAGGTCGATAAGTTCTGTTTATAGACTTAACATATATTAATGGAGCATAGGAGATTATACAAAAAGAGAGAGAAATTCAAATACCTAATGACTGTTGCCACATTCACAAATGGCCATGATAGATATTCTTTCAGCCTGTCACATGACGTTTTCTCCAATTGTCGACTGCGTGACCGAAGAGAACGCGTGACGTTACCAGTTATCGTCATTAGACATCTTGTATTGGTAGTTCGGGTACGACGATTTTGAAAGAACACTGCACCACTATGGAGAAAATTAAATCGTGAGAAAAGTGCAGCTCGATACTTCCAAGACAAGACATGCGAAACTATATTGAACCTTGCTGATATGGTGTTGCTCGCCACGTGTCGACCTCCATAGCTCACTGGCGTCCAACCGGTATTCTGGAAGGTCAGGGGTTCGACTCCCGTTGGGGAACTCAGAAATTTATTTTTCTGAGTAATTCGACTTACGAATCGAAGGCTCCTTCACTCATTTATATCATTTCCATTTGTTTCAAAACAAATAACGAGCGCGTTATCACTTGTAAGCTAACTCAGAGGTAATAAAACTTTCCATAATTTAAATTGAATTGAAATTAGGGAAACAAAACGTTTGCTTACTAAAGAAGATTTTGTGAGTGAAAACCTACGCCTGCGTTCAGTACAGAATGAAATAGGAAATCATCTTACCGCTCCTTGAAGACTCCTCAGTTCTTGTAATGAAAGACTGCTTAACTTGACCTTTAACAGAAACATTCGAGGTTCCCCGTTTTCTAACAGTGGCTGTATTTTGGCACTTTCACGACTTGATTATGACCGCCAGCCCGAAGAAATTAAAATGGCGGCAGTAAACGTGACAAACTTTTACCTCGTCTTGAGGAGGCGGTTCGGTCCTTGCCAACTTTTCCCGTCATTTACATAATGTGGCGGGAAAAATTTACAACTACGACGCACGCTGCGTCGAGAGATGTCCGTCCGGATATTATATCAATAGAATTTTACAACACAAATAGACAGTTTAGATCATTTTAAGTAAATCAGTAAGAAACAAATGAGAATAACCTGTAACATATCTGTCAAGAAACTGACAACCATGTTCAACCCAAATATTGACCAGGCCCCAGTTGTAAAAAGGCTGGATAACGTTATCCACCCGATAAATCGCTATCCAGCGGATAAGTGTCAACAAAAGAAACCACTCTATCCGCTGGATAGTGATTTATCCGGTGGATTGCGTTATCCAGCTTTCGAACAACTTGGGTCAGTACACCAATTTGCAAATTTAGTCTATCAATGAAGAACGTAGAAGAGTCGAACTGAATATCTGCAATGTTTTTGCTAACGTTTTTGTTATGAACTGGTTATTTGGTGTATCTTTCTGTACTTCTCATCATGGTAACAGTCTCAACAGAAGCAGTGTCGTCATTTACGAAAGAGTGTTAGATTGAAGCTATATGACATCACTTCCAGTTTTCAAAAATTAATTTGCGCTTCCTCTGATAAGTTGTGCTGTTTCACAAATTTGTACAAAAACAACACAATATCCCAGACAATAAATTGTTGGCCTCTCGAATAAAACAAAACTTCGCAAAAATTGAGATCTCAAATAAAGGAAATAAAGGTAAAAGCTACAAAAAGTTGGAGTCAAGAATTAAACCATCATTAACGTTTTTGGGCATGAAATAACTTTGCATCGGAGGGTGCCGAAGCCCATTGTATACTAAACCGCATAGCTCTGAGTAAGTCAGGTACGGTGGAGGGGACAACCAGGTTAAATGTAAGGATGAACCAGTGCTGGAAAGCGACTAACTCAGGCACAAAAGAGCGAGCAGGGAACAGTGGTATCAAGAAGCAGAAACAATGTAGGAAACATCCTTGGGCGCAAAGGAAGGGTGGCATAAACGAACAGTAGACACCAGGACTCCGAGTCACACAGAGAAACGGGAGGTACAGACAACAGTGAGCGTCGCGCACGGTAAAAAGGGAAATATTGTCACTCGGGGGCGTCATACACCAGCCCACAGTTTTTGACCGACACTGATAAACTAAGGTGAAAAAAAGCAAAACTCTACGAAGGGTTTGTGTGGGGATTCCATCTTATCCGTAACCTTATTGACCCTAATTCTGCCTATCCCATATTAATTAATCTAATCCCACTGAACCAATTATATCAGAAGTTAAGTTTTATAAGCTCATATTACTACGTCTGAATCGACTGATAAATAGCCGATTCTGCTGTAGTGCTGTGGTGATATTTCAAATTATGTCACCTTTACGGCACCATTGTGTATGCCCTAAAACATTTAGCAAAATGAAGAATTTTACGTGAATGTCTGTAGATCGAGTGAACGTCGACATAAACAAATGTACGGAAGTTGACAGGGTACCAGAAAGACCACTCGATCGATTGAACTGTGAGTGGCGCCAACACTTAATGGAATATTGACGTGTTTTATTACTTGTCCACCTGTACCAGACATAACATGATTTTCTACGCTCTTATTTCCCAACAAGAACACGAAAATATTCGCCTGCTCGCGGGTTAGTTAAAGAAAGGTGAAGACGGGAAAACCGAAAAACAACTCCTTTTCTCTCTAAAAGCTGGAAAATAACGGTTGGCTGTGTTGGTAAGAGGCTCTCGAATGTAATCTTCTTAGTAAATGCAATCACTGAAATATCATTTCAAATAAAAGGTTATGCATGCTCATTTAAATTGTTCCCAACAGCTGAGGTCCAATTTCCCATAAACATGTTTTTGTTTTTGAGTTCACGCTCTTTCAGTAATTAAATTTTTCCAACGTGAAAACAAAAACAATGTTCATTGTACTTACGTCTCTCCCGAATCAAAAACGGCATCATTAAATAGTTTCATTACACTAAAACGCACCATCAGACTGTCTATATTACCGTTTTGAGCTTTCGTGACTTTTTTATTTATATTAGTTGCTCTTTTCGTTTTGTTTTGGAATCAAATACTTCATTTGTATACAGTGTGATAGCCTATAGTTCTTTTCATACGTCACTTATGAAAAATAATATTCAACAAAACCAACGCAGTATTTGTTCACTGCCGACGTATTGTGATAAATATCGATCACCATTTTGCGAGGAAAAAACTTGCTGTGCTTTTTAGGAAAATTTAGGAAGTTATCTTCCGGCGCTTAGGAGATATTCCCTTAAACCCGCCTTTCTCATCTGTATTCATTTGTACCTGACTTTTGAAAAATGTTTTGTTCATTCGGCGCCGTCATATTTTTTTTAGTCGATTTTTTGACTTTTATTTATGCCTCCCACGTATGAGATATTTGAAGGAAGGAAGCTTCAGTGGAAAACAAAAATACGAGAAGGAAAAGTGATAGGAAACACGCAATTTATTTTGGGAACATGAAAATTAAAATACAAATTGAAATGTCAGTCTATGAGTTCAAGTGCCGTCTGTGCCAGGTACACAGGCATCATTCGCTAGAAAAATAAAACTAACTGGTTCTGTGATGGAAACAAATATCAGAGTTCTACACAAGGAGGAAAGTCGGTAAAACGCTCGATCGTGAATACCTGACGTTTACATCAGTGCTTTGGAAAAACTGTGTCGCTTCTAGTCTTCTTATAAGATAAATAACGGTCCATTGAATACTTGAGACCACTGAGTAAGAGCACAAGAAGACGAAAATGCTTGAGCGGAGTTCAGTCGGATATAAAGGTCTGGTTCCACGCATCTCTTATTCAAGATATTTTACTATTGACAGTGATGCCTGTCATGAGAATTTTCTACAAGAAGCAAGGATTGCAAAGAACACTTCTCGTGCAGGGGATGGCTGCCAAAAGATCACTAATTGCGACAAAATTAAGTCAAACGGGAAAATATCCCAAATCGAGCGGGAGAAAAAAGGACTGTCTGCTACAGAAAATAAAATCGGTATTGCCGGAAAGAAATATCTTTTACCGCCTCCGCCGAAATTTAAAACACGTACAGTGAAGACGTCTCCGCAAGAGGAATTTCATACTAAAAAAAGAAGAGCAGACATGAAAATGCGTGGCCAATTACCACAGCTGTGCTATGAATTTTCACCCGAATCTTGCAGGTTTGCACTCGGAAAAAGCGCCGATACGAGGCCTAGTTCTGCTAATTCAAGCCCACAGTTAAGTGACGAGGAGATACAACGATTGAGAATTATAAACTCTTGGATGCAGTTTTTTGGATAAAATAGCATTTTGTTGTTAATTTATTAAAACTTCAAAACCCCGCAGCACAAGTCAGGAAAGGAGAGGAAACTCTTTTCTAATTGCCAGGAAAGGACTGTCGATGTGTTCTATTAATAATTGTCTGGAGATAGCTGTTCTTGTCAAGAAGAGACCAGATGTCATTATTGCCTCGATATTGTCTTAAGTAATGAAACCAACTATGAGGACTAACTGTTAAAAGAATTCAAAATATCTAGGCTGGAACAGCACTATCACTGTTTTTGTTAAGGAAGGCCTAGAAGGGCTGGACTAAAGGAATAATATATTCCGTACCTAATTCACAGTGTCGGTTAAATAATAAGTAAACTGTAGTTTGAGTTTTAACACGATTTTTATTGATCGGGTGATCTCAATCCTTTCCAGACAGGAGAGGTTTTCGTTGCCGGGTGCACTGAACATTCTCATACTTCTACAAAGGCGTCCTTTGAGCTCGTCACGCACTCTTTCCCACCGTCTTATTCGCGGCGGATCAGGAGCGCGTGTCCTGCCCAAGAGAGCGTGTACAGCTTTCTCCTAGGCCTTCCCTTTCATTTCGGTGACGAAAACGGGATGAAAGCCGTATCGCTCATACCACGTGACCCGAATTATCGCGTCGAAATATCGAAGCCCAGGAGCTAAGCAAGTTCGACTGGCATAATATATATAGGCATACATTGATTTGCATGAGCTCGATGTTGTAAAATGTAAGATCAGAAGGTTTGCTATGTTTGTTCTTTAACCAATACATAATCATCATTTGAGTCGTTGGTATGCCAATCCTCCATAGGTATAATAACATAAATAGAGCAAGACTGTTTTCAGTGATGACTGGGGGAAAACGGAATCCTCTATTCAATAATTATCAAGAGCCTATCATGTAATTATTAAATTCCACGCTAGAGGCGCTGATTTCCTTTTGGTACGTCAGGGTATAGTGGCTTATCAAACAGGGGCGCTTATTAGAGACTGGGCGCTTTGTTTCTGGACATAACATCTAGCTACATCTGTATGTGATTTAGCGCTTTACGAAAAACAACAGATGAGTTAATCATGAGCCAAGAATACTTTAGCACATGAGATGTACCTATAGGGGCTTTCGTAGTCATAACACCATTTACTTTATTATGGCAAATAAAAAAGCAGGCTACATGATTTACTTGTCTAATCATTTTATTCCATGTGAATTTCTTGGCTGTCGTTTTCTCACTGGGGGCGCGATTCAGAAGGGGGCTCTTAATTGAAATAGGAGCGCATAACTAAACAATACACACTCGAGTTGGAGTGCGAATTAAGAAGGAAACGTCTATTAGAAGAATGACTCTAAACAACAGATTATCATCAGACCACAATCTATTGGGCTAAATTGAATCGTTACAGTCACAAGATCTGGTCGAATCTCGTACAAACTAAGTCCCTATTGATGGACTTTGATTTTGCTCCTGTTTATTTCGTGGAGAAAAATTGTCCATTAAATCACGAAGTTTGGATTATTATGTAACATTCCTGCGCAGCCTTTAATCTTGGCGATATAGTTATTCTAAAACGCGTAACTCCTTCTAAGCCACGTTTTCACTTCCTTATATCCCTGGGGCTTGCATCCTTCCATCCCAATAGTCTACACTCCGGAAGTCCCAGAGTGACTGATAAGAATCTGCCCCGGTAATGACTCCTTATCCGTTCAGACCGCCAATCGTTTGCTATACTCACTTCTACTAAGAGAACTAAAGCAACTGATATAAAATAACTCCTCCAGGTTGTTTAGTCTAGCAGTGCGGTGGGTTCCTCCCATCCTGCACTCCGTTCGCGCTTCACTTCTTCCTAAGCTCGGTTAAGGCCCTGGGGACGAGGTTGCCCTCCCTTGACTTAGGGGCCATTTTGCCTGGTTACAAAGACTACTAACAAGGACATGACGTCCTATACCTAAATTTAGGTGTTACTTGGAGCTCTGAGTTTGCCGTCTTGCTGCAACAATTTTAGGACGTGTTTGGCTTCATTGTGCCTTTGGAAAGACTGATTTATTCTTCTGTTAAGAAAGTGTAGTAATCATCATCTCAAAATGTGGAAAATCTTCGGTGGAAGAAACAAAGAGCAACCGCCAACTACTCAAGAAGCGATTCAAAAATTGCGATCCACAGAAGAAATGTTGACGAAGAAGAGCGAATTCTTGGAGAAAAAGATCGATGCCGAAGTGGCAATGGCTCGAAAAAATGCTTCAAAGAACAAGAGAGGTGAGCCATAGCCAGATATCAGTTAAAGTGAATTTGTTTGCTGTCTGAATCGGCGACCGGCGATCGATGCTAATGAAAATGTCATGTTTGCACTTTTGTAGCTGCAATAATGGCCCTAAAGAGGAAAAAAAGGCTCGAAAAGCAACTGCAACAAATCGATGGAACACTGTCCACGATTGAGTTTCAACGAGAGGCACTGGAGAATGCGAACACGAACACTGAAGTCCTCAAGAACATGTCATACGCAGCTAAGGCTCTGAAATCCGCTCATCAACAACTGTGAGTACATTTCTAAACATAAATGGCCATTGGAGCTAATCATTTTGTTCAGATGTTAATGGTTTCAAATGTTCCAACGACCTGTTACATTCAATCTGAAAAGCCAACGGGCTACTAAACAACTGCACGCCCAGTAAGTCCATAATATCGAAGCACACCGTCAAAATTAACACCCTTTATCGATTGTTTTCCTTTTTCGAAATGTTTATGTATTTAGTGGATCACCGGTTTGTAGCAGACATATTGCCATTTTAGTGAGTGTGTGTTTTGTTAAAAAGTATCTTGCTCATTCCTGGTGAGTTGTTTCCACTAGCCTCTCCTCCTATTGCTTCCCTCCCCTCCCTTGTCATAGTAACATGAGCTGTTAACTTAATTTGTCTCTTTTTCTCATTTTTATGACCATTTTGCAGAATGCAAAATAGGAGTTAAGTGAGCGAGCGCGAATTCAATCGCTTGGTCGGTCGGTCGGTTGATCGGTCACTTCCTACTTTAGTTTTTTTTCCGCTGACCAATGCACAACTTGACTTGATGAAGAGAAAAATGTCGTCGAATGGTTCAGCAAATCTGAAACACAGTGAAGCAATGAGTTATGAGATAATTACTGCTATGTCAACAGCATGTGGTGCGAGCATTTTCTTATTTGAATTGTTTAAAAAAAAGAACCTAGAAAGCATTTGTTGTCCTAGTTACAAAATGAACACCGGCTCCTGGCATGCATGGGTTTTAATGACATGATGAATGCAATGCATGAATATCAAACAAAATAATAAATTATTTTAAATGAGAAGCACTTATTGGCTTCTTGGGGGAAAAAGAAAGAAAAAACATGTCGGAGGGAAAAAAGAAAAGAAAAAAAAATTTGTGCTTTTGCCCGCCCGATTCTTGAACTCTTGTTCTTCACGCTTTCCAATACAGTGTACCAACACATTGAGCTAACTTAATACATAGGTCCACAAAGCGTGTATGTGTCTAAAGCGTTATGCATTATTGTATTGCGGAGTCAGGGCAGTGATTAAAGCATGATTTTAAGAGGATTAAATAAGGGACGTAAGAAAAAAAAATTATTTTTGCAACAAAGCCAAAATATTTTCATCTTTTCTGCTTATACTGATGCATGTAGTTCATCATGCCAAATAGTCGTAGCCTCAAAGAGGCCTTTGATCTAACCACTGTTGACTTGAGTCAGGTTCTTAAGTATATATATTACAGGTCAAAATTAAATTCCTTTGTCTCTTAACCCTACTTATTCATTGATTATGAATAATTAGGGTTAGAAGACA
>OMLO01004295.1_pt1 | contig 11888 bp, 12 predicted proteins | sample 1674811 | NCBI WGS metagenome assembly OMLO01 (sample SAMN06265003, study PRJEB25207) | coral metagenome | isolation source: Coral host | place: Mexico:La Bocana,Puerto Morelos, Mexico | collected 2008-11-13 | reverse complement strand
AAACTTCAGATTGGGCAAACCCCGTCAAACATCAAAACCTCCAGGCAAAACCCGTCACTCGCTCTCCGATTGCTTGTATTCGTTGATTGTGATTGGTATCCCCCAAACCCCGTCACAATTTGGGGTTGAGTGAAAAACCAAACATTTTTTGCCCCTCCGCCCCCAATAATTGGAAGTGATTGGGAGGGCTGATAAGGTAGCATTTGTGATTGGTAATCCCCAAACCCCGTCACAATTCGAAGCAGGGCTTACACCTCCAAGCGTTGATTGCCTTTCAGGGGGGTTGGCCATTTTGGGAAACAGGTGTGATTTTTTTTGTTGGAGCAAACCCGATCACATGTCTTTTTTCATTGGGCAAACCCCGTCACATTTTTTTTTGGCTGGGGCAAACCCCGTCACATGGTTTTTCCTGGAGCAAACCCCGTCACAATGTTGTTGGCTGGCGCAAACCCCGTCACTTTGTTTTTTCTCTTGGGTAAACCCCGTCACAATTGATTTTGCTGAAGCAAACCCCGTCAATTTTTTTTGTTGGCGCAAATTAGTCAGATTAGATTTTGCTAGGGGCAAACCCAGCCTAAGGGTTGTTGGGTCCGACTCCATAGTAAATTTAAAAATGACCCTTTTGAATAGGACCTTTGAAATAGGACCTTCTGAACAAACCCCTTGATCATTAAAACGCAAGCGCTGTTGAAAAGGTCCTGGTATACTTGTGTCATTTAGTGGGTAACCCCATTCGAATGATTTGTGATGGGAGTTGGGTTTCCTTTGTTCCTGTGGCTAAATGTGGCTAAACCATATGTTCAATCATTTCTGGTGATGCACTGGAAAACATAGCCGGGTCATTCACTAATTTCACTATCTTGAATTTAACAGCGACATAAAAAACAAGGTGGAACCAATGATCAAGACTCAAGACTAACCTCAAGAAAATGGAACACGGTTTTTTGAACAGACCCCTGAAATTCCCAGCCAAACTTTTGGTCGTTGTTCGGTTTTTTGGGGCATTTTTTGGGTTTGAGGGGGCACACGAACCCAAATCAAAGGTGTTTGTTAAAAAGAGATGGGTCCGTTTCTTTTGCCGTTGCCAATCGTTGCCATATAATAATTATAAGTTATCATTGTCATGTTTGAAAGGGCAATCAAGGTAAGTGTCATAGAGGGCTATGTTTGTTTCATTATTTTCTGTGCCTTGACACCTTCGGCTCAAGCTGTATGTTGTAATGTTTTCACATTCATTCAGTTTCATTTGCTGGCAACAGGGCTTGCAACTGATTGTTTTGACATGTTGATGTGTCATCAATCGTAAAGAAACCGCCTACAAAAAGATTTAAAATTGAACATGGGAAATTGAAAGAATTTTGAAAGTGCATCTCATCGCGAACACGCCATGTCGGAACGGAACATTACGAAGGCTGGCCACGTCAAGTTGGAGGACGGCGTGAAACAGGAATGTGCTTCACCAACGAGCCCTGCTTGGACTTCGAGGGTAAATGATCGTAGCCCATCACCCTCAGCATCAAGGACGCTTTCTCCGACTATGCGTAGCCCATCCCCACCAACAAGGACGGTTTCTCCGACTTTGCGCTGTGGAACGAAATTACGATCGCCATCTCCTACCAGGTCGGTCTCTCCAACGATAGATCCTGAATGGCCACCTCCAATGCCGGCCTCTTTGCCAATAAAAGAAAAGACGGAGAAAAAGGTCAAAAAGGAAAAGAAGAAGAAGAAGAAGGAGAAGACTGATAAGAAGGAGTTTGTGGAAGAGAAGACTGAGCCGATTGAAAAGAAGGAGTCGGACGAGACGAGTCAAGTCAAGGCTTTTGTGGTTGAGAAGAAGCTCAAAGTTGAAAAAGAAAATGTAAAGGAGGAGGGCGTGAATGAGACGGACATCTATGGCATGGACATTGAACAAGATGGCGGCGTACATGATGGAGGTTCGGCGACTAGTTCCCGTGCTGTGCCTACTACGTTGTCTGCTGCTACGTCCGATGTGTATGCCTCGACCCGTCATCCAAAATTGATCCCAACAACTGAATTTGAAGAAAGGATCCGAGCCCAAAGGGACAGGAGGAACGCACGGGACAAGGCACGCAAGCAGCGTCGCGCTGCTGAAAGACGGCAACCCGAGAATGGCTAGAAGAAGGAAAGACCTTGTCGCAAAATATGACATGTATAGATGAGATGGCGACCGAAAAAATGTTCTCCGTGTGGTTTGGGAGGTAAACTCAAGGGTTTAAGAAACCCAGTGTAATTTTTTTCCCACCACCCAACTATCTTTTTATCACTGATTTGAACCTTGAAGTTTTACAATTAGAATCAGATATCATCAAATAACTTGCCCCAAGAAACTTAATCCAACGAAACCGGACCGGAATAATTGAAATTCCATCTCAGAAAAGAAAAAATCCAAACATAGCAATTCTTTGTTGCAGAATCCGCGCTTGGTTTTTCATTGCTCAGGTCCTTAGATGCTGATCTATCATGCTGCTGCCGTGCAGCGGGTCCACTGGATTGGCAACGGGTGCCCTTTGCGCTGGAGGTGGGGTCATCGTTTCACCTTGATCTTGCATGTTTTATGTTGCAATTACGTTTCATCTTTGGTGGGCTAGCGGTGTTCTATCTTTCTGCAGGCGCTTGGCAAATCGAAGGAGAACTACGTGATCAGCTCACAATTGAAGAGCAAGAACGCGTGGCTAGCATCTCAACGAGCGGCGTTCCAAGCATTCAAGGCACAGCTTGCAACGGACGAAAGTCTGTTCGAAGCTTGGAATCTCAGGCCATGAATTCGATTGGAATTTTGGAACAAGTTTGGTTTGATATTTCTTAAGCTTGGTTTGCTTGTTGCCAGCTTGCTGGTTGCCAGCCTGCTTGCGGCCAGCTTGCTGGCGGCCAGCTTGCTTGCAACCAGCTTGCTTGCAACCAGCATCAGCTTGCTTGCAACCAGCATTGCTGGTTGCAAGCTTGAAAACAACCAGCACCAGTTTGCTTGCAACCAGCCATGCTAGCTGCCAGCTTTAATAGAACACTTGCAGTAAACTTTTTTCAGGTTTACATTTGCCCAAATAAAAATTGTCCCGAAGCATGAAATTTGCGTTTAATATCGAGGTTTCATTGTTTGCAATGCGCAATGTCGTCAACATTTGGTTTCCATTATGTCAAAACATGACCTAAAAATTATGAATCCCTGAATGTAAAAAAGGTTGAAGTCAATCTATCATTCAATTATCATCCTTGGTTCATTTTGAAGATGAAACTTTACAACTTAACAGTCAGTAACATACAGTATTTCGTTTGATGATAAACAAGCCCATTTACCACAGCACAAATACACAAAAGTCTGCTAACCAATGTGATGCGGAGTCTATTGGCAAGCCACGTTACGATGGTACGACAGGATGTCCAAGGAAAACGAGCGGAAAAGAAAAGACATCCTGCAAAAGCTTGAGAAGATGATTCTCGTCTGAGTGCTTTTTCACATCGAAAACTCACTGTCATATTTTCTTGATCAGATTTATTGATACTGGTGCTCTCTTCACGTCTGGGATGCAAGGCACAAACTGTCCTGGGAAGAGGTCCAGAAATACGTCGACGAACGCCTCAAAGTTTGGTCGGTGAAAACTGGCCAAGCAGTGATTCCAACACTTCTCCCATGGATTGAATCATCCATGGACTCTTTGACATTCATGCGAACGGAGCAGGAGGAGGGTGTGATTTTGTGGGTGAACCTCCCTAATGTTGGGGTTGTCGGGGCCATGAAACGTGAGTATTTCCTCCAGCTTATCACTGGTCTAATTGCATCCCGGCCCAACAACAGCGTTTGCGTGATTCTTCACGCCAACCGTGCATCGGATGGAAAGCAAAAGAAGATTTGAGCTTAGTTGTTCAAACAACTGAACCGCGTTATCTTGGTGTTGCTTGCTGCAGTTGTTGTACAAAAGCATGCAAAACGACATTAAACTAGAATCCATGTATAAGATGTTGTTATCAATTGTCAAAAGAGCATCAACTCAATTCAATTCAATTCAATTCAATTCAACTAGCTGGTGGCACAAACATCATCATCATTATACATTCCTGCGCCCAGGGAAAAAGATGTCAAGGACGAATCTGAGGGCGAGGCCGATGAAGGTCAAGACGGCCCGGATCAGCCAGAAGATGATGATGCTGATGACGATGCCTTTAACAGTAACAGTGCAAGTGTGGACTCGAATGGTCTCCAAGATTTCCAGTACAAGTTTGATTCTGCTTTGAGACAACCCAGCCGCGGCTTGCTTGTGAAGGATTTGATGATTCTTTTTGATGGCAGCAGCATCTACGGAAGACGTGCTGCTTTCCACAAAGGTCTCATTGTTACTGTCTCTTGGTTAATTCTGTAAATTCTGAGTCTGGCAATCATTTATCCCTCAACCATGTCTCCAGACTGGTGACTGATAGTTTTTGGTATTCGATTCTCAATGACACTTGGTTGATAAAATGCCTCTGAAACCCTTTAAACGTCGCTGTTTGGGAATAACTTTTGAAAGGATTGGTCCGTAATGGAATCAAATTATCACCATCCCCCGGCCTAAGGCCAAGTCCTCTGCGTTGGGAAATGTGTTCTGGAAAAGCCTCGCTTGGAAGCGACAAGTCATCAATGACGTTTTGATGTGTCAGCGGAGCGAGATGTATCGCCCCCCATCAAAAAAGATTCGCATTGATGGAGCCCTTACAGATATCCAGGAGCAGAAACAAGCTTCTTGTTTTGCAAAATCATTGTCTTTTTGATGATAAGTCTTCAAACAATAACCAAATTTCCGTCCAATGCCATGATTCAAGATTGTCAGGACAAGTTTCCAAACATCAAAATTTTCCGTGCAATGTTTTCACGATTTTTCCAGGTTGGTGCCGATAAGTCCCCAAACAAAACCAAATTCCTGTCACTGTCAAAGTCTACGTTCGTCAACATGGAATCTGAGGCCACCTCTGGCACGGATCTGGTGAAAAAGTGCGTCCAAAACCTCGTTGCTGGAACAGGTTTGGAACGAGTGGCACTCGTGGACGCGTTTGGGTACGACGCTTTCCCTGCTCTAGCAACATTGGAGGCTGGAAAATGCTATAGAATCTCAATTAGAAACTATTTATTGATCAGTCTTGTTTATTAAATGGGTTTTGCTGGGCCAAGCTTTTCATCTGGGTACCAGCTTGCTGGGATCAAGCTTCCTGGATTCCAGCTTGCTGGCATCCAGTTTGCTTGATTCCAGCTTGCTGGCACCCAGTTTGCTTGATTCCAGCTTGATGAGACTCAGTATTTGGGAGTCCAGGTCAACAGTTGGCTCTGCGTGTAAGTTAAGAAGGTTAAGGTTGATGTTGATTTCAAAACTCTATAACTGTGTTACTTATTATCATTGAATTATCCTGCATCCCGGCCCTGAACTAAGGTGGAGTCACCACAGCTTGTATGCGCAACAGTTGCAGTGGGTGGCACGAAGAAAGATGGCGAGGGCAATGTGTTACTGGACAGGATAGTGAGTTCATTGTACGAAACCTGCCGGGCCAATCCGGACAAAAAGCTCATCGCAGGTTTCCCTGATTTTGGGCCTCTACTTTCTGAATTGGACATTGCCAACAGAACTGAGGGAGGTTCTACGGCCAATTATGAGGTGACTGCCTTGCACCCAACAGGTGCACTGGTGGTGAGGGAATCTTTTTTCCAACAATTCGGAGAAGGAGATCACTTCATAAAGGAATTTGAAGAAGTGGTGGCTACACACAACGCCATCTACAACAAAGATTGTTTGCGGCTTGCAGAAAGTGATCCTGCACATGCAACCGATGATGCTCAAAAATCTGGCTCTGCGATGGCTGTGGTCCAGACCGATCAGGATTTGACCGCTGACACCTTGGCCAACATGGAATTGTCTTAGTCTCAGAGTTTGTTAGCTTGACGTACTGCGTTCATTTGCCTTCAACATTAAAACTGCTTGTGCTAGGTTGGAGCTCCAAATCAATTCACAAGTGTCCTTGATGGTGGACTCTGAGGGACAGTCATTGAAACTTATTACCATCAATTAGACAACAATTTTTTGACAACGCAATAAATTCTTTGTGGCGCAAGATTTCTGAGTTCAAGAAGTAATCGCATTGATTATTTGGTTAAGTTTGTCGTGTGTCTTTGTGTCAAAAATGTTCAAGGTACTTCAAGGCCGGATCTGAGCCCACTGACTTGATCCATACCAGAGAGCTTTTTTCGTTTGGCAGTGGAAGCTGGTATGACGGAAGGGATGCCGTCGAAATCCTCGAGGCAGATGGAGGAAACGTTATCCCCTGTACTCTGTCCATGGAAAGCTTGGTCATTGTTGACAAAAAGAAAGCTCCTGCCCACATTCATGGATCACCTTGCCTTGACAAAGCCTTGCCGCTCCGTGAAGTGTTGCTGTCCTTGCAGGACAAGGGAGAGGCCCCACAAGTTGGGAAAACATCTGAACTCATGATGTTGATTCCAGTTACTTATCATCCTTTGAACTTGGTAGATATTTTTCAAATTTGTTTGATTGAGTTGTCAATGTCAAAAGATTCATTACCATCGCAATGATCATAGTCATGATCATATTACTTCAAAAATCCCTTGCCCATCACAAAAGTCGCAACCTTGCAGTTGAATGTGCAATTCTCCCATCACAAGATCGACTTGGAGTCTGGCCTTGTGGAAGCTGAGAAACGTCTTTGCTTCGTCTTGGAGGAACCAAAGCAGGAGAACGAGGATCGTCCGTCGAAGAAACGTAAGAAGAAAACCAAGAAATCGAAGGAAAAGAAGGCCCCGGCTTTCAGCATGAGTCTCAACAAATCTAAACCGTTGCTGGTTCACCCCATGTCAGGCTATGGCTTCGACAGTGACTTTTGGCGCCAAGATCAACCTCAAGAAGATGAATGACTGCCGTGCTTTGGATGTAGCATGGCGAGTCAGGCCGGTCATCATTTTTTAAAGTTTAGTCCTAATTGACGCAACAAAAACATTTCATCCAATCGTCATGTTACTCGTTATTTGTTTATGGAAGGTTGGAACCTGGTGGGGGTTCTTCACGACTGATGCCCCTGAGACCTGTGAGTGTAATTGTTGGGAACCTTTCCCTGGAGCCGAACCAAGTGGTTCAAATCATGTGATGTAGGATCTCGTGCTCGGTGGTCAACGATGTTTTACTAATTTTTTACCACCGATGATGATATTCAACAACTCAATCTTGATTCAAATTGAACATGTTCTATATGTTCTGCCCCTGGGGTCACTAAAAAAAGCGATGTCACTTTTCTGTTCAGAGCATTGAGAAAGGTTTTGCAGCAGCTAGGTTTCCACCGCTGTGCTTTGCTGGAATGACGTGGCGTGGACAGTTTAAAAAAATATTTAAAGATAATGAATCGTTGCTCAAAAAGAGTCTCATTGAGACACTGATTTGCTGTCTAAGTTTGCCACCTTCATGATTTGCCCAGCACTCGTCGGCGATCCTGGCCGGACTTTCCAATAGATCAACATGATCAACATTAGATTGAACATCGGAAGAGTTGTAACATGAGTTCGGGGAGCGTGCTTGAAATGATCTTGAAATGATTGCATTTCGATGTAGAACATTTGAATCGAATTGAAATTATGTAGCTTCAGCTTCAACCAATTTTCCACGAAGAGGTTTCAAGCATGTGGCTCCGAAACCTCGTGACATGCGGTCCGACTTATTGAAAAAAAAGGTGAAGCACCTGTGGCAAATGAAGGTGAACAAATCGCATGGCTGGCGGACCAAATAATGCCACCAGCAAATATGGATAAAAAACTTTTCATCCACATTGGCTGGTGGCATTACGAAATCCGAGGGACGTCATTCTTTTGCTGCAACACTTCTTGCTGCTGAATGTTTTGCGTTATTTGTCAGTGTACATTACATCAGAATGATCGATGAAATCACATTAAATGTATCTTGTAAAACTTGACCCCTGAGTTAGTATTTTGGCTCTTGTATTTAGGACACTGTTCTGGCAACATGTCAGACTCTGATTCTGAGCCAGAAGTTACAAGGATGGCAGGGATAGCTGTACCGGCAAGGCACACTGCTCCAGCCAGGGACTCAAAAATGAACGATGCATAAACGCGAATTTCAATTTAAAGTCTCTTCGCTTTGACAGCTTTGGAATCGTAACGTTCAATTTGGGTTTCAACCTTTGAATGTTGTCATGCCAGTATTCTATTGAATCTCTTTGGATTCAGGAATTTGACCTCGCGATGTTGCAGCAAACCAACCGTGCACGCGTGCCTGCACCTGTGCCTGTGCCTCTCCAGACGAGTGGCCAAAGAAATTCAGTTGAACCAAGCAGTGCGCGGGGGAGCGCAGGCAGAATGGAATTTTGTCATCATGTCATCGACTTGCTTGCTTGCTCTTTGTCCCTTCTTTGGGCATCTTTTGTCTAGTCATTTTCTGTCAGGATTGCCACCGCGGTTCCATGCTTCTGGGTCATCTTCTGAAGAAAAAGATGCAAAGGCAAAGAAAGATACCAAGGAACAGGAATCAAAAGCAAAGGATGGCTCAAACAAGTCGAAACAACAGGATAAGAAAGAGAAGGAAAAGAAGGAGAAGGACAAGAAAGCGAAGAAACGCAAGACTACTGAAAGTGACGCAGACGAGGTGATAAAAGACAAGCAAAGCGATGATGAGAACGATGACGAGTCGCAAAGCAAAACTATGAAACGTCCATCAGCAAAGGCGATGAAAGGCAGGTGAGCTATAAGTTTGAGTGTCAACTCTCATTCAGTGGCCACACATTTTGCTGCAATTATTGCATGTTTGAAACCTGCAGGTGGAACTTCACCTTGCAAAAGGCCAGCTGCAGTGAAATCCAAAGCACAATCAACGAAGAAGGGCAAGACTGAGAAGGCACTACAAACATGATTCAATTTCAAAGAATGTGTTGAAAATATGTTCACGTTGGGTCTATGATTTTTCTTTTACTGACACTTTTTTGGAGGACACCGATGAAGGCGACGATTGCGCTGAAGAGCCATCAAATACGTGGATGTTTGAAACGGCCTCGCAAGTTTCCCAGGTGGAAGAGATTGAGATGCCTGTTGATGAAGTGGGAGGCTACAGCAACGAGACTAGCAACGAGAGTGAGAATACTATCAAGAAGGTTGGTGATTGCAAGGAAACGATGGAAAAGAACGAGAAGGACAGAAAAGTATTGGAAAAAAGCGAGGACACAGCCGATGTTTTTGGTGAGGTTTCCAAAGAAGAGATGATCGAAGAAGAAATGAAAGGAAATGATGGGAAACAAGAACTTCCAAAAGATGATGCAAGAGAAATCAAAGTGCAAGAGGGCAAGAAGGCATTGGCAAAGACGAAGGCATTGGCAAAGCAAAAGGCATTGGCAAAGACGAAGCCCAAGGCATTGGCAAAGACGAAGCCCAAGGCATTGGCAAAGCAGAAGGCATTGGCAAAGCCGAAGCCCAAGGCATTGGCAAAGCAGAAGGCATTGGCACAGGCCAAGAAGAGTGCTCTGCAAAAGAAAAAGGATCAGGCAAAGAAAGCTGCTCAGGCAAAGAAGAAGGCTAAGAAAGAGCAGAGGCAGACGAACGCGGAAGGAAAGACAAGTCAGGATGCTGCAAAGAAAAAAGGATCGAACGAGAAGGCTTGGGTGTGCATTTTTTTGGTCAAATTCAAAATTTAATTATGTGATTCAAGTTCGTGACAAGGAGATCAACAAAGAGAATATCGACAAACACATGACTCAAGAAGATGTCGCAAAGAAGTTGCACTGCGTGCCTTGCTCAGGGTGTTTTGTACTGTGTTTTGTTTAACAGTGCTCAAGTTAGTTCAAATGAGCTCTCCCTCTTCATTTCTTTGAATTCTTAGATTCACAAATGCTTCATCGATTGTTAGTTAGTGCAAGTGTTTGGACGCAAGGCTTACAGCTGTGGATGGAAAAAGGGCAAGCAACAGTGGCCAAACAAAGAAGATTGCAAAAAATGGACTGTTTGTGGTGATACTCGCCGCAAGGAAATGTTGGAACAACTCTGCAATGCTGGAGTTGAAGCTGCCATCAAAATCCGTGGCACTTAAATGTCGTAATATGTTTCGCGTGGGGGACGACCTTCCTTTGGAAGCTGTGACAAAATAGCGCTGCCTTTTGATCTTTTAATTGTCTGAATGGTGCAGGTTTGATTTGATCCTCAAGTTTGACTTCAAATTCCTCAAGAATGACTTGATCCTTTGTTGCCAGGTACTTCACTTCGCCACGTTTCACTGCAGCATTTCGCAAACATGAAAAAAAAAGTGTCTTCCACTTGGCAGCAAGCTGTTCCTGACACCCACATGCTAATTGGATGACACCCACTTGCCAATAGACCAGTCTGGGGCAACCGGTTGTTGAATAGGAAAAGAAATTTTAAGAAAGGGAATTGGAGAAATGAGGAGCTAACAACGAACCAAGACATGGATTTTGTTTGTTGTGGTTGTGGTTTTGCTTCATGACATGGTGTACATATATAGAACTGTCTTATGGATGGATGACACGAATAATTTGTAAGAACTGGGCGTCAACATATTTGCAGTCGTCACATTCCTAAACCTTTTACCTGAATCCACTGACATGGCGTTCGAGTCAGTCACGTACATGTCACATCTATCCCAAACTAATGTAACCATATCGGCCCTTTTTGCGGGTCGATCAACTTCGTAGATTCGGCAACCCGCCAAATCAGTCATCAATGCTTGAATGGGGAATCCTAATCATATCTTATAGTGGGTATATAAACCCCGCCCATTGGGTTGGTTGATGAGTTTATCCCCTACCACAAGGAACCAGTGAGAATTTAGACTCCGCACATGTAGAAGTAGAAAATCCAAATCATCTAAAGCAAATGCATTTTACTTCAAAACGGATCATGTTTCAGCCAGCTATGTTATTTTGGTAGTTTGCCAGAGTGTAACTCCATTTCGGGGAAAGGGTCATACCATTCTTACTTTGAAACCACCAAACAACATTGATCAGGCTATGAAGATAGCCAAACATTCACATCAACAAAAAGTGATGGATCTGTTTTGCCACGCAAACTCCGCAACATGGTTGACTTCTTCTTTCAAAGATATACCCCTTCAAAAAAACACATTGCCAGCTGACCCAAGTCGCTGCCTACGTTGGGAGGGATCCGAGGCAAAAAGAACTGGATCATAAAGGATCACCCAAAAAGGAAGTGTTGGTATGACTAGCCCATTAGAAAAATAATATGTGCGTCAAATTGGATCATCTCCTCAGGTAGGGGTGAAAATGATACATGTTTGAAACCACCACCTAGATAGAATCCCCAGGTTCTTCAAGTCGTGACCTTTCTATCCTCTGAAGTCACAAACAACCTTTGAAAGGGCCACATTTTCACCATAACAAAAAGGTCACAAAGAATCGCCCGGTTAAAATAAAATCCCCCATATTAGCATTTCCAACTAAACAGCCAGGGTCTGTTTCGAAAACTGCATTCCTCACAAAACAAGGGACTCATAGATTGGGTGGTTTCAAGACGTTTAACTTATCCGTGGCCCTCAGTGGGTCTGTGCAACAACAGAAAATATATTGATTTGAAGGTTCCCGATCCATACAATGAATATCATATTATTTGTGATCGTATCTTGGGACACTGCTACACTCAATCTACTGTTGGTGGTTCATACATCCTGCACCAATTGGTACGGTAAACTTTTTCTTTGTTTACGACAAACATTTCAATTATCTCAGCTGGAGATCGAATCGGAGTTCTGAACCGTCAACGTGTGATTTATTCAATGATAATTGAACCACCAAAATTTAACAAATGTTTTCCCTGGAAACGTGCCATTTTTAAAGGACATTTATCTTCCAACCATCAATTTAAAACGGGC
>OMLO01004294.1_pt1 | contig 11888 bp, 9 predicted proteins | sample 1674811 | NCBI WGS metagenome assembly OMLO01 (sample SAMN06265003, study PRJEB25207) | coral metagenome | isolation source: Coral host | place: Mexico:La Bocana,Puerto Morelos, Mexico | collected 2008-11-13 | reverse complement strand
GCTGTTGCTCCTAAACGAACATGGGGACCCTTCATTTTTATTTCAAAATTTAAGCTCCTATAATATAAACAATGAAGAGGCTAAGTTTGACAAAAATCTCAGTGCAGGTTCTATTTCAGTGGAATGACCTTAAGTCCATCACAGGCTACCCCTGGCATTTATTTTAAGTTACATTGCTTCTCAGTGGTTAAAAATCTGCTGATACCCATCATCTTGGGTAGCAGGGTAGGTGCATTGACAAGAGTGCTTGCCTCACACCTAATGTAGCTCTAGTTGTTTTATTAAATTGCACTATTTCCACGGCATTCTGTTCTCTTTATTATAATAATGAAATAATTAAGTCAATTTGTATGTATTGCAGCCAATGGGTGGATATAATGATGAACATAGCTTGACAACACATGACAGGTAAGCACTTGGACAGTAGAAGTGTGTAGTTATGGCATTCTTTAGTTTAGGATAGCTTAAATCATTGGCCTAATAGTAAATGTAATAAATCAATTGGCCTTCAATCAGTTACTAAATAATATAATACTGACTGCAAAGTGCAGAAGTCAGTGTTTTTTTATTCTATGTACCTGCCAGCTTAAAGATAGCTGAGCCTTGTGATGTGATCATTCAATCATGTGTCATTAACTCTCACTTATTTGAATTCATTCTTGTTTTTCAACTTGTGTAGTTCAATTGATCAATAATGACTGTAATGATTCTGATTAATATGTCTTACATTTTCTGTTTGTGGGAGGCGAGGTGGCCTCATGGTTAGTGAGCTTTACTCCAGATCGAGCAGTCCGGGTTCGAGCCCTGGCCGGGGACATTGTGTTGTGTTCTTGGGCAAGACACTCAACTCGCACAGGGCCTCTCTCCACCCAGGTGTATAAATGGGTACCAGCAAATTTAATGCTGGGGGTAACCCTGCAATGGACTAGCATCCCATCCAGGGGGGAGAAGCAATATTCCTAGTCGCTTAATGCTACAGAAACCGGGATAAGCTCTGGCTTGATGGGCCACTTAGGCTCGTATGCAGACTTTACCTTTACCTTACCTTTACATTTTCTGTAGAACTGCTGGTTATGGAATTCAAGTTCAAGGTGAAGAGGAAGTCTCTCTGGAATTGATTGAGGAGAGGGAAAGAGCCATTAGGCAACTTGAGGTATGTGAAAAAGAAAACAGGCTCCCTTTGTATAGCACTGGTTTTACTGTTGGCTGTAGGAGTGAATTGTGCATTTTTTTTATAAAGTATGCATCAAAGGTGTGACCCATTAGAGCAGTTTGGGGGAATGCACCCCCAAGAAAGTGTTGTTTTTAGGGGCTTAAATAATCCCAAATTTCCCATGATTGTTCTCAAAGGAAAACTTTGATTCATAAATCAGAACGGGAAAACTGTTGTTGAGTAACTTGTTTAGTAACTTAGGTTATTTACATATCAAGCTTCCTTAGGTTTAATACATGTAGGTGAGATCAAAGATTGTCAAACAAGCTGATAAACTAGGGATGCTTTTTGCATATAAATATATAAATAAATATATAAATAATAGAGGTGCACACATGAGCATATCTGGCCGCTCCAGTCCCGTCCCTAAAGAGGTCTGTTAATTTTGGCTGGAGGTGGTGAAGTAGTTTCAGTTTAAAATATTAATTTCCCTGGTTGAAAAGAAAGAATACAAATTCTATCACAACCTGGTATTCAGATGTGACATGATATTATCTCTCTTTATCTTTAGGCTGATATCGTTGGTGTCAATGAGATATTCAGAGATTTAGCCACTATGGTGTATGAGCAGGGTGACACGATAGGTACAGTTTAAATTTATCTGTTCAGGTCTGTGTAGACAATACAAGAATTTTTTATCGATATTGTATGTTATTTTGTATATAGATAGCATCGAAGCACATGTTGATAGCGCTGCTGTCCATGTTGAGGATGCAAATGTTCAGTTGCAGAAAGCTTCTCATTACCAGGTACTGTCATATCAAGAGGTTGTTGTTCTAACTTGTGAGTAAATTGGTAAACCAAATATTACTTAAAATTTATAGTGCATTTTTACTTATGACTGGCCAGCAGCCATTCACATTTCATGAACATTTACCAAAGTGTGCACGTAAGGTAAGAGTTCAACTCCTACTGGATTGGTCTGGACATCAACTGATGGCCATTATTTCATTGCTTTGGGACACTAATATGCCTGTGCAACATTAATGATCGTGTGAAAACACTGTATACACAGGCACACAATGGTGCTAGCCTTTTGCATGCATTGTGACCTAAGTAATAAGAGTAGTATTTAGTAAAACTGGTATGCTCTGTGGATCTCATTAGATTTCCTAGATCCGAAGTCTGGGTTTTCCAGATCCACTGTATAAATTCAATATTATTTGATGTTTATATACCTCAAAATAATAGAATCACTGACAGTTCTTGCTAAGGGGCCAAGAAGAAAGACTAACAAGTTTTTTTTTCCTTTTCAGAAAGCAGCAAGGAAGAAGATGTGCTGCATTCTGGTGGTGTTAGTTATTGTTGCCGCTGCACTGGGTCTTATCATTTATTTCTCAGTTCGTAAAAACTAGTAATTGAACTGAGTGGAGTGCAATTTGGTGTGAAATTATACGCATGATTTCAAAATTGTACGAGCTTGCAGCAAGAGCTCGATTTGAAATCACAAGACATTTCAGACCAAAATTGCACAACCCGAAGTTCAATTACCACTTTGTTACATTCATTTTGAAATTGCACAATTTAATAGCCTAAATACAAGTACTAAAAGATTTTTCTCATTGGTTTAGTAAAAGATGCGATTTAGAGCAAAAAATAGTGCGATTTGTGAATTAATCCCACTGCTGAGAGCCAATCAGATTGCAAAGATAATCAGCGATTTCAAAATGGATTTAATAAGTCATTAAATGTTTCAGATTTCAAGTTATTTTGTCAAGGAAATAGAAAATATTTTACTGCAGACCTTTAAATAGCCACCGAGTTTTGAAAAACACAACAGTACTTGAAGATCAATATCTATCTTACTCGGCAGGGGTGGGTGGATTGAATGGCTAGCCACCCCCTCTTGGTGAAAACAAAAAATTAAAAAGGTGGTGAATATTTTGGCAGAAGTATTTCTAGTGTAACAGTTTTACATTTGGTTCCAGTTTTCAAATTGCACCATTTTGGGTACATGGCCCATTGATTCTGCAACCCCAAAGTACCAGACAATCTTGAAAAATCCTGGAGCCGCCTCTACTGAGCCTTTTTTTTATTATTTTTGCTTTTTCCTCTAGTTTTATGTTTGTCTAGTTGGTTGACAAAATGATACACATATGACAAAGTGATTTATAGATGACGATTGTCAATCGTATAAACGTCGAAGCTGAACTGATGGCAGCTTGGTGTTTTGTAAACATAGTTGTAACATGTCAGTGTTTTTTTACATTAATTCTTGTATTTTAAAAAAGAAATAGAGAACTATTGCTTATCTTAAAGCGACTTGGAGCAAATGTAGGATTGTGGTTAAGAGCAGTCGAGTGTTACACAGTACATGTACTTTCCTCACCGTGTAATCTGGATTCGCACAAACCTCCAACTCTCGCAAAAATACTTGCATTTGTTTTCTATTTTGAACAACATTAACTAATAGAAAAATATTCTCTATCTCTAAGATAGACAAGGAGTACTTACCATTTGTCAAAATTAACTTGATGGCAATGATGAGGATTGAATAATGGCAAGGGTTTTATCCAAAATCAGCAACCCAACCAAATTAGATCACCCTTACCATTTACAATTCGATTTTCCGTAATGAGAAACTGGAAATTGGAAAACGTTGCAGATGGTTGGAAAATTTCCGCCCATCCGTTCTGAACGGAAATGGGACTACCTCTGGCGGTAGTCTACAATTTCCGAAAGGATTTTCCAGAAAATAACTGTTCATTTGACTTTCAACCGGAATTTTCGGATATTTTGCCCAAATGGTAAGCATCCTATAGGTTTCAACCTCTTGTATTGCAAGAGAGGAACATCCGAGCAGTTAGAATTTTATACACAAGTCAGGTAATTCACCTAGACAATAAATACATTTACGTGTAGTAAAGTGCACAATCAAGCAAATATTGCTGAGAGTGCTTCATAGCCATGATGTATGTGAAGAATACAACCAGATTATGCCTGTTATATTTGCTATCATTGCAACTTTGATCTTGTCTTCCCTTCGTAAGTTATAGCTAATTTTTTAAATGTTAGAGCCCATAATTAAACAGTTTTTTTGCCTTCATAACTAGTATGATTGCATCAGTAACATGACAAGTAATTTTCACAACTTAATTCATAGCTGCTTAGAAGGCAACGGACTGATAAGCAGCAAGGCTAAGGTTTCTGGGAGGACTACACATTAGTAAAACGTTAAGAATCCGATCCGGGTAAATTTAATAGTTAGCATGTTTGATTGTAAAATAATGTGGGGTTTTTCTAATAAAAATTAAGGAAAAACGTTGACAGCGTTGTTGCGGTTGCTTCTTCAACGTGCTCTAACAGACAATTCTCTTACAGAACAAATTACTTCAGAATAATGATCGTGTGCTTTCACGTAAAAGGGTGAAAGTTTCTAAAGAAACTGTGGTGTTGCGTCGGTGGGGGTAACGAGGTAATTTGGTTATATCAACTAAGTTGAAAATGTAAATTGGCCACCGTAACGAGTTAAGTCACGGATGAGGATGTGGATACACGAGTATCGTTTTCGTCACATTTAGATGAGGCGGTAGCTGTTTTAATTGGGTATGCTATAAATTTCTCTGCTCTTCGAAAGGGGCCGTTGAACCTGTAGTTGATGTACAATATTATTCATGAGACAAGTTTCAGACCTATCTTCGATGTTTCATCAGACCGAAAAAAAGGCCTCGTTGAGGACTAGCCAAATCATTGGCCAACACCTTCCACAATTTAGAACCTATCATCGACATCCTCGCCATTCTAAAAATAAGGTGGATCTCACGATTACCGTTTTAATTAAACAAGGTGGCAACTGTTTTTCACTGGTGGACAAAACTATTCGAACTGAAGTTGTTCAGTTAGGAAACTTCGCGTTCCAATGCGTGTCGCCTTAGTGCCAACCATTTACGACATGGGAAAACGGCAATCGAACTTCCAGTTTCATTTTTCGTTTACCCAAAAGGGAGTTCGAAATTTCTTGCTACCTTGAAAATTGATTTTCAACTTCTTTTTTCGTTTTTCGTTTTCCCACGACTTTGGACAACAGAATTATAATAGTTATTTCCATTTTTGTCTTTCGTTTTCGTAAGATATTGAAAAACGAAATTTAATCTTCTATTTTCGTTTTTCCTGAGGAATGAACTACGGAAACGAAAAACGAAAATCAAAACTTCTTATCTCGTGATTTTTAACCATTTTCGACGTTAAAACATTAGAAAAAGTGCGTATTTCTTCAGTACAGATAATCAGTCGCTTAGATTTAAGATGATTACACTATTTTGTGGCCGCCATGTTGGTGTACCACAAAGGTACACCAATATGGCTGCTCCATACTGGGCACTATAAATTTGTTCAAAATATTTCGACGAATACCTGAAATTAAGAAAAACGCACAGACTTCAAACTTAGAGAAGTGTCTTCTTTATTAATTTCCTATAATATCACAATTTCTTGATTTTTTCTATTTTTTTTTTTATCGCGTGACAGTGCAAACCAAGGATACGTAGCCTATATTGCACATAAACGACAGATTGTTGTAAATGCAGTACAACATGATGCAGAAAAAGCGAACCAAAACCACAGATATTAAACTGTGACCTGCTAGCCCGAGGGGGGGGGGGTCCTCCCTTATATGGGCTATATAGGTATGTGGGGTATGGTTTTTCAGCCCTTTTGGTCATAAATCGGGTATCGATTTTAGCCATTTTGCCGCCATTTTGGTCATAAATAGGGTATCGATTTTTGCACTCTAGTCTTCAATTCGTTTTTTTTTTAGGAGAAGCTACTTCTTCATCGCGCCCCCCTTCTCCCATCCGGGCTTTGCCTTCCTCTACCGCGTTAAACGCCTGCCACGCATGCTAGATAAAGCCAGCAACAAAAGCTCTTCCCCTCATAAATAGGGTATCAAATTTTTGGTCAGGTCATAAATAGGGTAGGGAAAATCACAGATTTTGGTCATAAATAGGTAAGGGTTTTGGGAAGCGGGTCGCACACCCCTACCAAATTTTTCTGGGAGTACCCCTCACCCCCTCCCGGGCCTGCTAGGTGTTGTCTTCAATTGTTATTTGCCATCTAAAGAACTATTAAAATTGAAAGTAAAATATTTACAATTCGCTTGTTAATACAGGAGATGTTAAGGGATCAACACTACGCGGAGGTGTTTTGCTCCTTTTCCCAGAAAAGCTTGTCGTTCGCCTTTCGCGCATGGAAACGTAAGCTCTCGTGAAATTTTGACGGTGCTGCGTGATCTACTCAATTATAAACGTCACGCAAGCATTCGTCTGTCTACTTTAATATTATCCTTCGCGATGATTTGTATATATTCCTAAATCTTTCGCGTTCAGCGAAAGAACTGAAAGATATACGCCTATTTTGGACTACAGCCATTCCGTAAATCAAGTACGAACCTTGTGAATGTTGAAAGGCGGCCAAAAACTGTGCGGGCGTATTAATTTACATACAGCAAGACAAACAAGTTTTCTGGTCACACAAATCTGTTTTTTGAACTCTCTCCGAGAACTGTCTCGTTTGATGTTGTACAAGCGATTTGGTATGGCCTAGTGACTTAATCCTGATAAACGACTTGTTCCCGATTTGTCACTATGTCAATTCTGAGACATCTTCTCGACCTTTCGTTGGTTCGCCCACACGTTCGCTTGTTACGAAGCTCTGCCGTTGTGTTTCGAGCAGACGTGATTGAGTCGTCGACGACAAGCGTTGATCACAGTGCAGTGGCCGGGGAACAAGTCCTCTTCAATGATAACACCAGGGTATTTGCTGTAAAAAGTACGAGCGATATACTACGTTCTCTTCTCGTTCTGAAACTGTGTTCCTATGATGTGGTTGCGAGGAAGAGTATGGTGGTACGTATATTAAGATAAGTAAAACGCCGGCTGTCGACCCGCTAAATACATCAAGACTCTCGAGTAAACAGGCAACGACATGTCTGATATTTATCTATAACAATATTCGAACACAGATTATTGCATCCTTGAAAATATTATGCGATTTAAAAAAAACCCTTATGCTCCCAGTTAAAATACTAATGATCCGAATGCGCTTCGACGACATAATATTTTTACAAAGCAACCTCTGTTGTAACGGGTTTAATTTGGAGGAAGCTACACTGGGTATTCACGGTGGAGGGGTGGAAGGGGAGGAGAGTAGTTGGAGAGTAGTTGGAACTGGAAGCTAAGGATATTCCAAAACTTATCAATGTATATTAAGTACGTTTCTCTTTTATTTCAGCTTATGTCATTTGGCCAGAGGGCTCTTGGAAAAACGCTGTTCGAATTTTTATTGCGTAAAACTATGTACAGCCAGTTTGTGGCTGGAGAGACACTGCCAGCTATTCAGGACACAATCAAAATGTTGCGTGACTGTGGGATAGGGACTATGTTGTGTGTGCCCAATGAAGAGGATCTCTCCACTGACTATGAAAACTTTAGAGACAGGTGAGGTTTGGTTAATATCAACATTACAATTGTATGTCAGACATAGTTACGTCCACAGTAATCAGAGTAAGATTTTGCAACATGCTAGATACCTTCAAAACGGTGGAAACCTCCAGATGATAGTTATCTTTTAATTAAGAAATAAATGATAGACCATTATAAAGACATGAGGTTGTAATGAAAATGTATGCAAAAGATTAACTCAGATAACAAACGACGACCTTGAAAAAAAATTTCAAGGTGTGCAAACAGTTTTTTATATGGCTTTTTTAAAAGCGAACATAAATCAGATAGTGGACTCTAACTGTTGGCTCTGACTATTGAAATACTTTTAATTTACTGCCATTTCCTGAAAAATATGTTACAAGCAAAATCAGAATATTCTAAATTCATAATCTTTAGGTGGGTATGTAGAGAGGTGCTTTCCAGAACAGTGTAGCTTTAGAGGGAGTCTGAATAATATTAAAAATCTTTTAGGGTAATTACAGTAATTACAATATTGCCTGATTAATTAACATTATTGGTGACAAATGTTTCTTACAGGGAGGCTATGTTTGATAGAAATGCAAAGGCCATTCTTGACTGTATTGGAAAAACAGGTGTGTGGATAACAAATGGGTGAAGCTAACAGACATAAACTCATGTTTAATTTCATGTCTATGAAATTTTACTTCAATGTAACTCTTCCTTTTCCTTCCTTAAATAAAATGTTACAATTATGTATCACATTAAATGTTCATACAGACTAATGGAAAATTGGTGTATGAATTTTCTGAAATTTGATTACTGGTAATCTTAAAGTCACATAATAATAAAAGTGAATGTGAAAATCTCCAAAATTAACAAATTATAATCACCCAGGCTTGTATGACATATATTCTGGCCTGACAAGACAATGAACATATCACTATTACATTGTTCTTGTTTTGCTTGTTGATTTGTAGAAGAAGGAGGCTTTTCACAAATGAAAATGACTGCCATTTGCAGTCCTATGTTACTGGTAAGTTGATTAGTCCAGCAAATACAATAAATCTGTGTTAGTGGTGGGAGAGATCCAGAAAATTTAGATAGTGAAGGGCCAAGAAATTACTGTTGCAAAGTCCAAGCGACAGCCCTCTCCTCCCTCCCAAAATGACAAACTCCACAAGCTAAAAATGGTTGGTCAATTTCTTTGTTTATGAAAACATGGTCCCACTTAATTGACTCCAACCCTGGTCTACCAGATTTTTTATACAAAAACTTAAAATATATAATACTAACTCTATCATAAACACTTAACTTTGTTTTAATTGGACAAGTTTTATTAAAATTGATTAGAAAATAACCCAAAGCAAATATGTGCACTGATAAGTTGAAAACCATGTTTCTATAACTCAGTAGAAACACAGAACCTAGAGCTTGAGCTGTGGATGTAATGGTGGTGCGAGCAATGAGAATGGCCAAAGTAACAAGTTAATTTTCTTTTTTGTGTCACGCATTTCAGCAGTATTTCTTGTTCTCTCAAACTTTCACTTGTGTTTCTATAACTCAATAGAAACACAGTACATCTTCAATGTTATTTAAAAATATTACAAATCTGAATGAATGAATTATCATACATTTGCATATGCAATCATTACAATACTGTTTTGTTTAGAATGCACTGAATGAGCACTTAGCTCCTTATGAAACAAGCTCAGAGTTGCCAGAAGGACTGGGTATTGAAAGATTTGCAGAAGGGCTGGATAAGAAAATCAAGGTACTTAAGCCTTATATAATTACAAGATTGTTCATTGTTCCAAATGTTTAATTACCACTGGCTAGAGGTAATAGTTAGGATATGGTATTACTTAACTAGCATATCAAGTTTCTACATGTTTATTTTAAATTCCAGCTGTCTGTTTTAAATGACAACCAAAATGAACATCTTCAAAATGTTTTAAAAAGAGTGGACACATTTGCCAAGGTGAGTTTTGTAACAAGAACTGCATGATCTATTAACAAAAATGCTTCCTTGTTGGCCAGAAGTTTTGCCATAAAATTCTAAATCAGATTAAAACAGTAACAGAGATGTCAAAGTAGCCAAAACATATCAAAAACTAAACAAACACACACAAAAAAACTCTCCAAAGCACAAATTCTAAGGACCTGTATGATTATTTTACATGGGGCTTAACTCCTATATATACATGATGATCCTATATTACCTAACTTCCAAGTTGAAAATGACTAGATAGACTGAAAAAAGGTAGTGCGACATGCAAAAGTGCTCAGCACTACTTTGTTGACTATCTACTGTCTATCACTTTTTAGATTTATCTTGACCATAATGATTCCATTTATATGCCATTAATATTTTTTTCCAAGGCATGCATAAGTCGCAATGTACAGTTGGTGATTGATGCAGAGCAAACTTATCTCCAGGCTTCAATTGGTCAACTGGTGTTAGCACTTCAATACAAGTACAATAAAAACATCCCTTGGGTCTACAATACATATCAGTGTTATAGGAAGGTAATGGTGTTTGTATTATTATTACTGGGCAGAGTTCAAAGAAACCCAATTTTCACACAGTGTACTTCAATAAGCAATTTGAGTCGCCTAAGTCACACATTTTCTTAGAAAACTCCATTTACCAGTTGGGCAAGTGACGGACAGAGACCACAAGCTGAGAGCAAAATACTAGCCCGGGCCATTGGACACAACTCTGTGCCATGCAGAGATTTCAAAAATGCAATTAAAAGACATATATTATTATTTAAAATAACTAAACTTATTAAAGCAAAATCTCCCAAAGGCTTAAAATCAGGCTTGAACTCAATTTGAAAGAGTGCCCTTTCTTTTGGCAGGATACCCTTGACAGAGTGAAAGCGAATTTAGCATTGATGGACAAACTAGGTTTTCACTTTGGTGCAAAGATTGTGCGTGGAGCATATATGGCACAGGAAAGAAATCGGGCAGCTGACATGGGTTATGATGACCCCATACATGACAGTTATGAAGATACCTGTAACATGTATGATCAAGTGGTAGAAACTGTGCTACAGAGAGTTAGTCATACTCCAGCAGAAGTAATGGTGGCCTCACACAATGAAGAATCAGTTCAACTTGCTGCGCAAAGGTATGCAAATATTCTGCCCAGCTAATCAATTTTGAAACATTGCACTAGCACTGTTTCATTTACATTTGTATACACAAGGAGAGATCTTGCAGAGACATGTCCTAGTGACAGGTACGTAGTATTTTTGATGAAAACATGTTCCTTTTACTCCACAACATAAGCAAACAATTACTACATGAATACACACAAGAAATTGTAGTAAGTAACAGTATGTGGTTGTCGCTGCAAAGTGTCCCTGGCATGACCCCTAGTGTGAAACAACCTTCAGAAACTATGTTTAGCTCATTCAGTACTGATCAGATCTTTAAAAAAAGAATTAAAAAAGTCAGTTAAATTATTAGCTTTTATAGTTATACTGTACTAGCATTTTTCAGTAACAAAATATTAAAATGGCATGTGCATGTTTTGGCCCCAATCCTAGAGTTGTCAAGGTTGAGGCCATACAAAGAAATTATCACTTTAATAATTACTCATACTGCTTCTTAACAGAATGAAGGAGCTTGGAATTGCACAAGATGCTGGAAAGGTTTCATTTGGACAGCTTTATGGAATGTGTGACCAGGTCTCTTTTCTGTTAGGTAAGGGTTGGACTGCTTAAAACAAGGTCTGTGGGTGTGTTACTGGAGATGACGTCTGTCATGTTAGATAGTGCTAATCAAAGTTTCTTTGTTTCTATTCTCTTGAGTACAAAAGAGAACGACCAACTTAATCAACAGTAACAACTACACTCTTATTTGTTTGCTTTATGTCAATGTTGTAGGGAAGAAAGGCTTCAGTGTGTACAAGTCAGTCCCCTATGGCCCAGTAGGAGAAGCACTAGCCTATCTTGCACGGCGAGCTACTGAGAACAAAGATGTTATTAAAAGAACAGAAAAGGAAAGGTCACTCTTGAAGGAAGAGTTAAAGAGAAGAATCACAGCTTCTTGAGCATGATATTGCCACAAATAGCATTACTTTTGTAATAGGGATGTATATTTTTTTTCATGACTGTTAAAAAGAAGATCAAGAGATAAGAAAATTATACTGTAAATGTACTGGTGATTTTGTATTATGTACAAGGAATGAATCAATTTAAACAATATTTATCAATATTTGGCTTTACCAGATTGGGTAGCCCTGGAACAACATGTTCCCTAAAAAA
>OMLO01004293.1_pt1 | contig 11888 bp, 8 predicted proteins | sample 1674811 | NCBI WGS metagenome assembly OMLO01 (sample SAMN06265003, study PRJEB25207) | coral metagenome | isolation source: Coral host | place: Mexico:La Bocana,Puerto Morelos, Mexico | collected 2008-11-13 | reverse complement strand
AAACAAGAACCGGATGAGACATTGATTATTATCAAAAGTGAAAGGACACGACATCTTAGATAAAAGCCTTTTAAGAGAAGAAAGGAGATCGTGTAACAGTAATTTTAGTACAGAATGTCAAAGGTTAGATACCCAATTCTGACTGTAATCCTCAATGAAACATATGACAAGTATTTGATGCTTCTTTAGAAATGTAAAGCGATCCTAAAAATTATTTTAGTCTCATATTCGACGAATTTACCGAGGTTGACTAGTCTATTTGAGATTGTGACAGGCAGTCTGATAGTCCCTGACTGATCACAGATACTGGGCGATGTGATGCTCTGCATGAGCTCGGTATTCGTCTTATGTAAAGCCGAAATAATTTTAGGATCGCGTGACATTTCTAAAGAGACATCCAATACTTTTAATAGGTTTAAATGAGGCTTTCAGTTGGAATTCCATGAGTTTGACCATAGGTCTCCTTTGATTGTCCTTCCATTTTGGCTTCAGGAGATGAAAGCCGCAAGTTGTGTTGTGGAAACGTGTAACTGCAGCAAGATACTGTCCAAGATGGCTGCAAAATGCTTGTCTGGATAAATGTTCCAGCTAGGGATTTACACAACAAGCACTGAAAGGTGTCCCGCAAAATTTTACAAACTTTTCTGGGGTCATCGACCCAAGGAAATGCATCAACCAGATTCAGCACTCCTTTCAGCTGTTAGACTTGGCAGTTGTCACGAAAACAGCGAAATATGGCACATGAAGGCACCCACTAGGAAAAAATCAAATCGGAAAATTTCTTAGAGCAGCAGCCAACAACTCAGGCATTCCAAGAATCAGAGCGAAAGTCAGCAACCATTCTGTTTGTAAAACAGGTATATGAAAGCTGCTAGACGCCAGCACACCAGAGAATTTTGCAGCTCAGTTAAGCAGCCACAAAAACACTCAAATTTTGCAATCATATAAATCAGCTAGTAAAAAACACCAATGACAGATGTCATCCTCAACAGAACAATGCAGGAAGCCCCTAATTTGCCAGATTCTGTTGATTCATACCATTTGCCAGACAATCAAACATTTACAGGGCAATTGATGACCTCAGAGTCAGCACAGCAGTCAACATCAACAAATTCCTTCGCTGTAACAAAAGCAAGTTTAAATCAAAATCCAAGAACATCAGATGTGAACAGCCGAGCGGTTTTTGCTTGGGCAAATATTAGCAGCAGTAAAGATAATTCACGAATCGCACAAAAGGTGGAAAGAGGAAAGAGGGCACACTACCGTGTTTTGGCTTTGGCTTTTTGTGTCATATAATAAACAGCTTAATAACCTCGACTGTTCGGTTGTTACGGGAAAATCTCAAACCTTGACCTACCATATTGACCAAGCTATTACTCGGTCAATACCGCAAGGCCTCAGTTTGAGATTTTCACGTAATGACCTCACTCTCGGTTACTAATAGCTACTTATCTCCCTGCTACATGTACATTCGAAAGAGTCCATGAGTATTTGGATATGAGGGCCCAAAATAAAATCAATGGGTGGCCAGTCCCAAAATTTTGGTCACCAGATTGTAATTTCCTATTGCTATTTTTTTCACTGATTTTGTTCTTCTTCAACTATTATTCTGATGATATATGCAATCTTCGACATAAGTCTAAGTTTTTATGCAGTCGAAAGACATATTGCAATTAGTCCACTGCTCTGCCACATTGTTTGTTGACATACTGGCAGACTGACTACATGCAACTCGGGGATATACTGGTACTTATATATACATTAAGATCCTTCGGTTACGGTACTTCGCTAATAAACTGGGTGAAAACGCTATATAGCCATACCGAAAGTTGTATTCTGAATAATGGATGGGCAAGCAATTTTTTTGAGATCCAAAGAGGTGTTCGACAAGGCTGCCCCCTGTCTCCTTATTTATTTATCCTTTCAGCAGAGATGTTATCCACAGCAATCAGGAATAATACAAATGTAAAGGGAATGAAGTCACTGGAGATGGCTACAAAACTTAAATTTAGTACCTAAAGAATATACTTTGACAAATGTTACGGCTTTGGGTCTGAGGCCAGATGTCTCTCAATTTGCACTTCTGATCAATTACTGCTTCCTGTTAGCACGATATCACATATGGCTTGCTAAATCGAAAGAAAATTACCCTAATCTTATACATTTCGTATGCCTATTAAAATCACAATATGAAATAAAAAAAATCAAAGGCCTCTTTGAGGCTACGACTATTTTGCATGATGTAATACACTCATTCCATAAATGGCGAAACACTCAGATAACCTGGGCCGAATAACTCGAGAGCAAGGCTAGTCAGTCCTTGGTTAGTGAATTTGAGTAATAATTCGGTGAGAGTTCTCGCTTGTTTTCGATAATGCCTTCCTCTTGCTGCGTACCTGAATGCAATCAAAAAGGTTACAAGGATGCCGGAGAAAAACGAGAAGATATCATATTGTAATTTTCTCACCGATAAAACTAGACGTAAACACGCATGCAATAAAAAGACATGAGGGAAAGGACTTTCGTGTGACAAAGAAGACAAAGGTTTGTTCTCGACATTTCCGATCAAGCGATTTGAAAAAGTCGCTAAATGGAAGAGTATATATGTAAAGGATAATGTGTTCCCTTCAAGATTTAAATGGTGTCCGGAATTACCATGAAAGAGGAAGGCTCCAGCGGTACGATTTCCTTTACAATCTACCTCAAAAACAAAGTCATCGACTAGTGCTGCAACATCTAGTTCATTTATAGATTCAATGAATGAAAGTGAAACCGTTCAAAACGCATATTCGGATGAACTACAGCAAGATGCAGAAGATGCCATGATTGAAAAATTGCAAGAAAATATGCTGTCTGAATACCTTAAGCAGAAACTTTTAAGCAGGGAAAGAAAGCTTCTCAAGGCCGAAAACCGAATAATACTAGAAATAGCACTAGAAAACGAAAACATTCTGCTTCGTGAGAAATTATCGGCAGTGTAGAAAAAACTTGAATGTGTGAGTAAGCGCGTGTTTGATATAGAATGATTTAAATGCGACGAAAACATATCTTTCTATACAGGTTTTCCAGATTTTAATACGTGCATATTCATTTCAGCACTCAGTGGTAAACATGGGCATACGCAACAGGCTTGAAGACCAGCCATCGGTGGGAAACTTTATTGGCTGTATTGGTGATGGAGCCCTACGGTCCAAATAACTCTTTTGCCTTTCCTTTCTCGTCGCTTATATCTGATCCCAATCTGGGTCAATGATGTTCTTGTCACGGCCACTTGAAATGTCTTCTTCTAACCTATATGTTTGAAAGAGGCATAACGATTGATCGTATTATCGGGAGCTCTAGAGCTGATTTCTTATTTCACAAACAGCACCCAACTGGATAAAAAGACGTTTTATTTAAGACTTTAAAATACACAGTTAAAGCAATTTGTGACTAGGAAAAAAAGCTCCAAGCCGTCATCTGGTTTAGAATAATTTACTTGAGCACAGACTGCATGTATTAAAACACCTACCTTTTCACGAATCCTGCCTTTGTTTTGAGTCCTTTGCAGCAATCACCGCGACATACAAGCCAAAATTTTAGCTCTTCAATTTTTAGCTGCAACGGCAGCCTCCCTGTGAGGGATGCACCCGGAATATCTTCCTCCGTTAGCTTTACAGACCTTACCGATACAGCCATATTTTGTTTTTTCTTCTCGCAAGGGGACTGACTAGCCTCGTTCTCGTGCTATTCGGCCCAGGTTTTCCGAGTGCACTGCCATTTATGGAATGGGCGTATACATGCATCAGTATAAGCAGAAAAGATGAAAATAGTTTGGCTTCGTTGCAAAAATAAATTTCTTTCTTCTGTCCCTTATTTGACCCTCTTAAAATCACACTTTAATCACTGCCCTAACTCCGCAATACAATAACGCATAACGCTCTAGACACATACACGCTTTGCGGACCTACGTGTTAAGTTAGCTCAATGCATTGGTATACTGTATTGGAAAGCTGGGAAAGCGTGGAGGGCGAGAGTTCGAGTCTCGGGGGTTGCAAATGCACAAATTGTTTTTTCTTTTCTTTTTTCTCTCCGACATGTTTTTTCTTTCTTTTTCTTTCCCCCATGAAGCTAATAAGTGCTTTCCATTTATAATAATTTATTATTTTGCTCAATATTCAAACAAAAGTTTACGACCCAAGGATCGACCCACCGACCGACCAAGCGAGTGAATTCGCGCTCACTCACTAAACTCCCATTTCCCATTCTGCAAAATAGTCGTAAAAAGGGAGACACAAGGAAGTGGAAACCTCTTGCAGGATATATAAATGTTTGATTAATATCTTTTCTCCAGCTCTATTTGTCCCTTTGTAATTGTCCTCAACTCCTGACAGGACCATATCAAAATTCATCTAGAGTCTTTCACATAGTATATAGCCGTGTTGTTGATTTTTTCTCCTTCTCCTTTCTTTGCCCTTCTTGTAACTCTACGTGGATTGCTAGTTGTATTTAAGCGTTAATATTGTAACTAGATCTATTTAATGTATGTAGCGTAAGTAGACCCTAGTGTTATAAGTAGTGTAATTAGTATTCATTTTGTAATCGTAAGCAGTGTAATTAGTGTACAGTTTGTAATCGTAAATAGTGTAATTAGTGTACAGTTTGTATTAGTCAGTAGTGTAACTGGTGTATAGTCTGTAATCGTAATTTTGTAAGTACTGTTTTCTTTAGTGCATTACAAAAAAAAAAAAAAAAACCTAGAGGATATAAGAATTGCACGTTTATTTTGTTACATAAATTTGCATAAATCATACTTTTCATCTACTAGCAACATACAGGTACTGCTACTATAGAAATGCCTCATCTGCATGTGAAAGATGATCTTGTCAGGTTGCCATATGACAAAAAATAGATTTTTACTACATGTATTTGTACAAGGGAGCAACACCAAGTTTGTTTGAGGATTTTTACAATGGACATGTATACATGTTAAAAATGTTCGGTGTGTAGCCAGGCATGTTAAAAATTTTTGTAAAAAAGAAAAAATTAAATAGATGTCACTGACTAAAAATATGGTTATCGGACGTTTCGGCCACTACTGTTGCCTTCTTCAGCAAAGGATGAAAATTGCAAATGTTAAACGGCGTCCTGCTAGAATATGTAATAGATGTGTGATAAACATGTATTGCTGACATGTATACATGTCAGCTTTCAGAAATAATGCTGCTTGATATACACACCTACCATCCAATTTAACATATTAATAACACATTAAAAATGTTCTATAAAGCTATCCACACAATACCTTGTGTTTACTCAAGATGTACAAGTGTTTCTGGTCACTAGTTACTATTATCTGCAGCACCTCATTGGGACCAATACTCAAATCACTGTAAGGCTCGACCTGCTGTTCACCATCTTCTACTGACATCTAAAACACAAGTAGATTTTGAATTAAAATTCAAAATTTCTTAGAATGTGTTGAATTCCTTCTTTTTTTTCTGTTTTTATTTTCAAGTGCAATTATTCATTGTTTTTTTCTAAAGGGTGCCTTTGAGGGGTGGCTACTATTAAATTTTGTTTCTATAAATTGTGGACTGGTAAGGGTGACATGCCTTGTAGAGAACACCTGTCTTTCTCAAATTGTTTATATAAAATAATAAATAAAAAATAAAACAGTCAATGAAAATTGCTTTGTTTGTTTTTTCCACTGAATAGCATCCATTGTCAAGAAATACATATCTAGTTGAGATGTTCCATAGTATGGTGCAAAAGTAATGCGAACAAGGTTTTCTCTGCAAATTTTTCAAAAATTTACCCAGCCTCTTTATTGGGGTCTCTCATCTTTCAGCCCTACCAGAGTGAGAGAAGAGTGATGACAAAAAAAGGAAGAAACCTGCATGCACCTGTTACTTCTAAGATCACAACTTACTCTGAAGGACAAATACAAGGACTTTTTCAACCTTCCTTAAAAAAAGATAGTCGCATCCTTGTAAAATTTTGTACAATATGAATTCTTCCTTTCAATGTCTATGAAAGCAATGTAAACTGGTTACTGGAAATAAAATTTGCCAAGAAAAGCTAATTTTTCACATTCAGACATACCTTGAGCAGTTGACCATGTTCGGTACCAACAAACATCACTGTATGATTTTGATATGGCATTGCAGCAATAGCACTTAGCCTTCCCTTGTCATATTGCATCACAGCTTTTTTAGATAAAGGCGTTTTTCCACGAAATGGATGGAAGGGAAATGATCTTGTAGGGCAGAAGTCATCTGATATGGTTGGATTACTAGTCTATTAAAAATAAAAAACAAAATGGCACTATCAGCCTGGCTAAAAAGACATACATGTACACAAATTTCTGCAGTTAACTTAAGCATTAACTATTACCAAAATTTCCAGCCAATGACCTGCAAATAATGAGTCAATTTTTGAGCAAATAAACACTGGCTACAGCAGGTTATAGGAATGGGTGGGTTTTATGATAAAAAGATAAACTAGGTGGGTTAAACAGTAAATTATGACAGCCAGACAGGGTTGGGAAAGAGATTATCACCGGCTGAATTTTGGCTGGCTAAACTCCTGGTAAGGGCATTGAACAGTTTTTTGATTACGCACTTGTTTGATTTAGAATCATATAATCCGAGTGAAAAGGTTGAATAAACTCCTGACTACCTTGAGCATTGATGCCACAAAGTTATAGAAATAAGGTCTTGTTTTGAGAACTTGTTACCATGTCCTCTTTCCGTTTTCTGCATCTGCCATCTTTTGAACAACTTGGTAGCCCCCACATTCAAGGTGTTGTGAAAGATTGGGAACGAGTTTGTTACCAGGTCTCCCAGATCTCTCATAAACGTGAGAAAAGATAGTTTGTTCGATCCACAAGTGAATATTGTAAAGTCATCCGACAGTTGTTCGAAAGTTGTTAATTTACGATCTATCCATGGATGGAAGCAGCAGATGTAAGCTTAAATCAACGTAAAAGGAAACGCGATACCAAAATGCCTACGCATATACAATTTTTTGTCTTTAATGGTTGTTTCTTTTTGTATAAAGGAGCCCCTAGATTTCATTAGAGTGCCCAAAATTCAATTAAAAATTTAAAAATTTCCTGGGGGAGACCCCCATAACCCCCCCAATGGGAGGGAGCAACCCCCTCCCATACCTACACCACTTCGCGCCTTCTTTAGCCGGCTCATTTTCCAAGACAACAGTCACACAAATTTCTTAGCTACAACCCTGGGTTTAACAAATAGATTCCATGTAGCAGTACCTCTGTTCGGTAATAGATCAATGATGACGTCTAAATGGCTTGTTGTAAAATACGCAATGCAATGCAACACAATATTATGCAACAGATGCAACGCAATGTACACAATATATGTAATATGAGCCGAAGTCAATTTGTAAAATACGCTATATACGCAATATCCCAAAATGATCTGTAAAGTATGCAATGTAGGCAATATACGCAATATCAATTTGTAAAATATGCAATATGTGCTAAAGGTTCATTCAAACAGCAGTTGACTTGCAGAAAGTCATACTGCACATGCTCGCCGTTCCCACAAGACTGTCGAGGATGACAAAATTGGATGAGTTTTGTGGTATGTGTTTGATCTTTTTACATCTTTCATAATCATGGCATCAAATAATAAAAGACACGGTTTTGATTTCCTAACTGTTTTACCAGCAGAACCGGATAGTTCGACAGAGCCCTCAAGATCATGTTTTGCTTCAATAGCTGTTTGTAATGGTTGACATTTGACATTGATTTTGTGCTTTTTTTTTCCGTACTTTTCTGGATATTTTAACTCAACTGGACTTGAAGCTGTTGTAGTATTCCTGTTATTGCAGAAGAAAACAGCAACGGCAGGTATTGTACTATTTTATGCAATTTCCTTCAAGTAAGAAAACCGGAGGTCACGTCATGTGTGCTTTTGACACCCTCCCAGCAAAAGCTGGCCTTAGGGATAGTTTAAACCTGGGGTTATGGTTACAATTCTAGGGTTATAACAATTTCTAGGGGGGGGGGGGTGGTATCTTAGCTCAGGGCCAGGTCTAACTTAGGCTTAGGTACTACATGTATGTTTAGGGTTAGCCAGGTCACATAATATGCCATAATATGAAACTTGATCACCCTAGTTGAACTGACCTTCGACTACTAACTGCCACCAGCTGTTCTAACTCCACCTTTCTAGTCTAGTTTTGAAAATCACCACCCCCTCAAGTTGGACTTCGTGCAAGTTTCACCTTTACACTAAATATTTGCCAGCCACTAGTACCCTCGTCCCTAGATGCATATGCTTTTTTTCAAATAAAATAGTGGCGATATGTTCCAGTTGAAGGAAAATCAGGACGCAAGGATGCTCACAAAGTAACTGACTTCAATAACATCACGAAAATGAGTACAGAGGGCAGGTTTGTGCATGACTTTGAACTGAAAGGAGGAAACCCACACTGCTTCCTCACAAACCAACAACAGATACATGATGTAAATAACCTTTGTGGCTCAACCACAAAGTGCTGCATACTTGGATTCAATCCCACTTTCACACTTGGCCAATTCTATGTGACTTTCATGACCTTTCATCACCCAGTCTTTGTTAATAAAGCGACTGGCCAGCACCTGTTAGTTCCAGGGCCTGGTATGATTCACACTTCCAGAGAGACTGCCGACTACGAGTATTTGGCCAGGAAGACAAGACAGCATTCGAAAGTGAAAGGAATCAAGGCATGGAGCACAGATGGAGGGGCAACATTTTTAGAGGGTCTTCGCACAGAGCCTGCCTTTCAGATGCTAAGCATCCATTTGAGGTGTGAAGGCCACCTGCTGGAAAACACAAAAAAGAAGCTCACTTCCTTGGGAGTGAAGTCTGCCAATCGCTCCACAATTCTTCAAAGTATCTATGGCACTGAGAAAGAGTCAGAAGGGGGGAGAATCCATTTTGGGGACTTGGTTGACTGTCTTTCAGAAGAGGACTTTGATGCAACCTTAGCACTCTTCAAGTCTGAGTGGAACAGCCTGAAAATAGAGGGTACTGGAGAAGAAAGTGCAAAGTTCTCTGCGTAGTTTAAGAAGTACCAGGGTCAGCTATTAAAGAACGACTGCCTTGCCTCTGTTCAAACAGCTGCAGGTTTAGGAAATCCACCCAAGAGATTTTGGAACAATAATAATGAAGCCTGGAAAGTGTTCAAATGAGATATTGACTGGGAAGAACAAACCTGGCACTGACTAGCAGAAAAGTTCCAGTGGAAGTGGCGATTTTCGATTAGCTGAAGAATACTCGCACCTTCACATTCCATCAGAACGAGGACGAGAAGCAAACGTCTCGCCATGTTGAACGTGTGTTCTGTGCCAAGGAGGTGGCTGATATGATACCCCAAGGAGCCAAGTTAACCCTGTCCATCGGATATCTAGAAAGTGGTTTGACAGGTTTCATGGCTTGTGACTTATGACTTAAAGCAAGTTTTTTTTTACTTTTTCTATTTTTTTTTTATTACTGAATGCCACATGCACTACTTACAAAACAATATGAATTTAATTACTTAACTTGTTATTTACGTCACTCACGATGCTAACACTTACACCATACATACACATACTCACACTACCAACAATCAAAACGATTCACCAATCATTCAGCAGATCCCACTACACACAGCAGAGTATCACAATGACAACCCTTTTGAAATAAAGTTCGTGGAAGCAAAGTTCAAGAGCTGCGCTTCTTGTGGGATAGATTTCCCACACAAGTACAAATCTGGACAAGGCCTTGTGGTGTCTCATAAGGAAAGGTACAGGTTTCCATCCAAGAAAGAACAATGGAAGCAGTCGTGGGAATACACCAAGAAAAACACCAGGGACTTTTCCTATCACTGTAGTACTGAATGTCTTATGAAGCGGCACCCAGTATTGTTTGTTCACAGTTTCAGTTGTTTTGTTTGTTCGCCAATTGAGCATTGGCGAGAAGTTGTCAACATAATTGTTTTTGTCCACTGTAGACGCAATCAAAATTTTTGCATTAAAGAAAAATATAAACAAAAACATTGTAACCTTCAGCGCAGATGCAGAACGAATAAGTAATATTGGTATTGGTTTTTTTAAGCTATTTGATAATCATGAAGCACAGGCAATCACTTCAGAGCCCCAAATATATTTTGTTTGATTTTAGATTTTAACATACTAAGCAGTAGCAAACCACCATATTTCACCCCTAGAAGTGCAATGACCATGCCAGTCACAATTATATCAGAATCACGCACCCTCCCCTTCCCCACCCAGGATTTTTGCAAACATGTACCACAAAACTCATCCATTTTGTCAGCCTTTACAGCCTCGTGGGAACGGCAAGCATGCGCAGTATGACTTTCTGCTAATCGACTGCTGTTCAAATGAGCTGTTTAGCACATATTACATATTTTACAAATTGATATTGCGTATATTGGGTACTAGTATTTTGAAACTTGACTTCAGCTCATATTGCCTATATTGTGTACACTGCATTGCGTCTGCTGCATAATATTGAGTTGCGTATTTTACAAGCCCATCTAAATGTGGTAAGAACAAAAGAGTGCGTCACTGATTTATATAATAAAAAAAACAAACTAAACAAAAAGCTTTTGTTACCAGGCTTTTGCCCACTTTGAGAAACATGAAAAGAGCAATTTTACAGGAAAACATGCCACTGCCAGCCTTGAATTAAGCATCACTTGTTGTGTAATAGAAAACTTACAACAAAAGCACAATAATACTATGAAATCTGCAAATCTTATACAAAATGCTGCAGAAGTCAAGTCATTTCTTATCATTAGGGCACCCCTGTGAGCCAAAAAATCTAAATGTTGCTTTGAATAGAGTAGGAGTTGAAAAAAACACTCTAAATTTGCAGTTTCAATCAACTTCAACATGCTGCAACCTTGGAGGCCTTTCAATTTGAGCTTTAAAAGGAGTGTTGGTGATGGTGGAAACTTGTGTCCTCTGTGGTTGGTGATTCTCAAGTGCATTTGATATAATGTTGGAGAAACTTTCTTGCTGTGCTATAGATGGCTGTGATATGGAGATATAGATAACCTTTATTTATCTACCATAAAAAAATTCATCAGCTAAATGTACCTAATACATAATACCTCCTACCCAATACTATGAAAATAATTTAAGCAGTGGTTAACTATACTTTGCTCACTGCTGTGTCCGAAAACAAACTGGAACATTCCAGTCTGCAAGCAAGGTTATGTGTTGTTTTTTTTACTGGAATCAATTTGAGTAAACAATTTTATTGAGAGACTGACAAAAGATAATAATAATATCAAGATCAATTGTGTGTTTGGTTTCAATAGTCTCACTCAACTACCAACTAAGACTGCTGGAGTATTTTTTCCAAGTCATTTTTAGTGCATAGTGAACTGTTTGAATGGTTTTAGGGGTTGCCAACCACTAATGTTTGTTTGATTGATAAATTAATTTCCATTGATTAAGTAGCATTGCAATGAGGGGGGTGGGGTGGTTGGGTAACTGTGTGCACTAAATAAAACAAGTTACGCCTACCTCAATTGATTAGTAATATCAAAGCAACATTTTTGTTTCAGAAAAACTTAGTTGCCCATTGGCTGAAGGAAACCAACAGCAGGTTAAGGGGCTCTGAGGACACAAAGGTCCTCAAACAGCACAAGGATGCTCTCCAGGCGCACCACAAGGGCATGGTGGGCTCGGAGGTTTTCTCCTCCACTCGTCATAAGATTTTTCCCTTGTCATCCTACCATATTCATGATCATGTTGTTGAGCCTACGCCTCAAGTGCTAGACGCTGACCATGTTATGATGGGCTCTTACATTGAGCATTTTGATGTTGCCTCCACAAAGCTCCTTCAACAGCTGCTCTCGGAGGTGGGCCAGGGTAATCA
>OMLO01004292.1_pt1 | contig 11889 bp, 6 predicted proteins | sample 1674811 | NCBI WGS metagenome assembly OMLO01 (sample SAMN06265003, study PRJEB25207) | coral metagenome | isolation source: Coral host | place: Mexico:La Bocana,Puerto Morelos, Mexico | collected 2008-11-13 | reverse complement strand
GAAGAAACCTCATCTTGACACAGAGGCTGAAAATGCCAGTTACAGCCAACATAGTCAACTCGATGCCCAGGCCCACTGTGAGAAGAAACCTCATCTTGACACAGAGGCTGAAAATGCCAGTTACAGCCAACATAGTCAACTCGATGCCCAGGCCCACTGTGAGAAGAAACCTCATCTTGACACAGAGGCTAAATATGCCATTGACAGTTATCATACTCAACTCGATGCCCAGGCCTACCGAGAGAAGAATCCTCACCCTGATACAGAGGATGTATATGCGAGTCACAGTAAACATACGCAAGTCGATAAAGCCTACTGTGGCAAGAAACCTATTCCTGATATAGAGGCTCAATGTAAAGAACAACCTTATGGTGACGTTGAAGCCCAGTGTAAAGACGGATTCAGCAGCTACAAAAATGATAACGTGCAGGTTTTCAAAGAACCTCGTCCAGACGAAGAGGCGGGGTTGAATCTTGATAATGAAGTTCATTATGATAGAGGATGGGCGTGGGTGGTTCTTGGAACAACGTTTTTGATGGAATTTTTCGTTGGAGGACTGATAACTAGTTCTGGGGTCATTTATGCTGCACTAGTCGACGAATTTAACAAATCAAGAGCAGAAACAGGTAAACCCATCTTTACATTCTCGATCCCCTGATTATCCTTAATGTTTCTTACTTTCATAGCTGGTCTGTAAAGAGAATGTTTTACCCAAGCACAAATTAGACAATATTTATCTTCTCGGTATAGGGCTGGAACTAAATTGCAACTGAGGCTAATGCGTGTAGTCAAGCAAATAACATGAATCTCTTTTCAATCAGTGCTATTTTAATTTCAAGTTTCGTCTTTTATATTCAAGTTAGCGAAAGTAATAATATTTCCAGATTTTCCTTTTTTGACTCATTCATGGTCTCTTGCTTTCAATCTTTCCTTGCCATTTTAACTTCTCATCGTCGTTTGATGTTTCCTTATAGCATGGGTGAGCTCTCTAGCCGTATCTACATACTATTTGTTCTCCCCGCTTGGTACTGTCATTAGCGAACGCTGCGGATGCTGGGTAGTCGCCTTGCTTGGTACCCTGGCCTGTTCTATTGGTTTGTTGAGCTCTTCCTTTGTCACCAGTCTCCCGATGTTGTACCTAACCTACAGCTTGTTGTGGGGTATGGGTGCATCTCTGGTGTATTTCGCGGATTTGCTGATACTCACAAAGTACTTTAAAGCCAGACTTAGCTTTGCCAATGGGATCATGGCCCTCGGTGGTGCGATTGGAGGCAGTGTTCTTAGTCCGACCATGCAACAATTATTAATTTATGTTGGACTGGCCAACATGTTTCGCGTGCTCTCAGGAGCATTTCTCATTTTAGCTGGATTTGCTCTGGTTTATCGGCCAAGAAACAGCGTGCGCCCAAACAACAGTGACACAACTTCCCAAAAAGATAAAAAGCCCTTGTTTGACCGGGAGATTTTGAGCAACAAAGCATTTCTGATGTGGATCGCAGTCATTTTCATCTTCATGCTCGGTTACATGGTCCCTTTTGTTCATTTGGTGAGATTTCATTCTAAGTTACTTTAAAGCCCAACTTTTTCGGCTACCTGTCTCATCAGTTTAGCAGCTTCTCATCAAGATTGTGTCAGGCAATTAAATTAGGAGTGTCGTGTCGTGTTTGGAAAATCTTTTCCAAAGGACTCGGGGTCACAATAATTTGTTCTTGTTATCCAATCAAAACCTTGAATAAACACCTACGACTAAAAAAAAGCTGTCACATCAGCAAGACATTATGTTGCTTGGCAACCGTTCATTGGCCTAATTATTTTTTTGGGGACCAGATGGAGCTCAGTCCCGCTCTTTTACTAAATATTTAATTACTTTTTAAAATTCTGGTTTGTTTCAGGTTCGCTTGGCTGAAGACCTTGGAATTAATAAGACTCGTGCATCCCTTCTTTTAACGTTTGTAACTGTCGGATCAGGTTTCGGTCGTGTCATCTTCGGCCGCATCTCGGACATCCGACGCTTCAATCGCATTTACATCGCTCAAATCGCCTTTCTTGTTGTAGGCTTGAGCAATTTTTTTGTACCTCTTACAGAAATCTACACCATTTTAGCCATAGATGCGTTCATATTTGGTTTCTTCGGAGGATGCTACTTGATCATAAACCCAGTTATTGTGTGTGATATTCTGGGTCCGCACAAAGTCTCGTACGGTTTAGGAATGACTTTCTTCGTGATCGCCATTCCACGAACTCTGGGACCACTGATCGCTGGATGGATTTATGACGCACTTCAAAGTTACGCTATCGCGTTTTACTCTTTGGGTGCTACTACATGTATTTCCGCCATCTTGGCTTCTTTTGTTCCAATTTTGTTGCGAAAGCAAGGTGAATATATGATGAACGCTTGATACAAAATCAAGTGAAGCCTTGGTCATGGAATCTGATATCTCAATACCCTTTGCATTTTAACATTTTAAACGCAGTGGATTTTTTAACTTTTAATATCTTATTATATGCAAAGATATGGTTCATGTGCCTAATTTTACATAAGCTGTCGTGTGAAGATATTTCTGCTAAAAGGCTGTCTCTTTGGATAGGCAATAAATAGCTCCAAACGATTCCAAACGAATTGACGAAAAATGATATATTGTGGTTGTCTTCTCTATTTAGTCATAAGGGTATAACTGACTTTCTAATGACTGACTGACTGACTGACTGGTTCACTCACTCACTCACTCACTCACTCACTCACTTATTTTTTATTTTTACTTTTATTAATTATAAAAGAATCAAGTGAATGTTATTTGTTATTGTACTAGTTAATGTTAAACCTTTATCGTAAACAGACCAATACCTCCCTTTGGAGAGTATGGCACAATAAAGATATACTATACTATACCCTATACTTTACTCATTCACTGACTGACTCACGGACTGACTCACTAACTCACTGACGACTGTCTGACTGATTGACTGACTGGGTTACACTCTCAGACGGACGGACAGACAGACTGACTCATTATTTCAAAGTAACAGACGACTGATGTCACTGATTGAATAACTGACTGGCTGCCATGTTTTATTTGTTTTCTATCAAATACTACGATTCAGTGATAATGACAAGAAGAAAGTAGATATTACTACAAAGATTTTTCACAGGGCGGATTACATGCAAACGCTAGCAATTTGAATTTGAATTTGTACAAAAGGTTACCCTATTCACAATACTTGAAATTGAAATTCAAGGTTTAAAATAAGCTTCAAAGTGACATGCTTCATTAAATAAACAGAAACAGGTTACGTAAAAAAGAGGCAACCATACGTCCATGTGAGCCTTCCCGCATCGCAGGATCCATGATCAGCGCAATTGAGAACTTTGGAAACCCCCCTTCCAACCATCTCCTCCATCTTTACTCTATTCCGATCAAAATTCGCGCGTATTAACATTTTACTTTGTTTAAACAAGTATGCGACCTCTACCGTCCTTTACTAGCTAACAGGTCCAGTTAAATCTTAAACATCTGCAAAGAAGTAAACTGCAAAGTAGATTGAAAGGAACAACGCGTATGCTAGAGGGAACAACTTTCTACATAGTTTATCAACAGTACAGGGCTCGCACAGGACATTGGTGCAGTTTACACCTCGTTTTGGAAGCTTCACAGACACAGAATTGGTACGCAATGGCTTTCTGATAAATCCCACTGACCGAGTGGGTGGAGGTTTATGAAATGCAGCTTCGAAGCTTATTGACGGTTTATAGTTTTGATCATCGCAATCCTTTACCTGCAAAACAGCGAGGTAAACAGAAAGTTAGAAAGGACAACACAGAGGAAACACTGAGGCTTAATTAAACCTTTGTATTGTGTTCTTGGGTATAGACACTTAACTCTCACAGTGCCTCTCTCCATCCAGGTGTGTAAATGGGTACCGTCGAATTTAATGCTGGGGGGTAACCCTGCGATGGACTAGCATCCCATCCAGGGGGGAGTAGAAATACTCCTAGTCGCTTCATGTTATGGAAACCAGAGTAAGGGCCGGCCTGATAAGCACTTGGCCCGTATGCAGACTTACCTCAATGTTGTCCTGTTTAGTTTCATTCAAGGCTCGTTGTAGGATCCCAGTCTCTTTGCAATCTGTTTCCGTTCTATCTCCTTCCTCTAATGTCGCAGACGGACTCACAGACGAGTGCCGGAAGGGATTTTCTTTAGATATATCTTCCTTGTTTAGCGAAAATACTTTTGTATAGGAACAGATGAAGGCGAACTCAATCAGGGCAGCGAATACAAAAAGAAAATTACCCAACAGGTAGACATCAATCGCTTTCACGTGCCCAACTCGCGGTAAAGAGGACTGGATACCAAACATGAGTGTTGTTATGGCGAGGACTGTAGTGATGCCGAGAGAGACTCGGGCGGGAACGGAACGTTCGTCTATCCAAAAACCGACCCAGCTCAAGGCAACTATGAGAATGGTTGGGATAAAATCTTGAAGAATGTAAAAACCGAGTTGTCTTTGTAAGAGAAATTTTGTTGACATTGTACTAAAGTTACCTGAGGAATAAAATAAGTAGATTGCTGTTACCAGCGGCTTTAATAAAAAGACAACTAATTTTTCTGGATCCTTAAAATTTCACTATCAAATAGGCAAGTAGAAAGTATAGATTTGTTGTACGTTTCACAGTGAAGCACACAGAACTGTACGTATTCACATTTTTGATAACCCTGAACAGCTCTTAATCTTTTGTTTGCTTATGATGTGATCAATGATATGAGGAGAAGAGTTATTCAGGACAGAAAAGGAATTAAAAAATGCGAAAATCCACTAGAAATTCCCAGGAAAATATTCATTGTATTTCATCATATTGAACTCCATGTGAAGTAAGTCAATATACCTGTGCTATACTCTTGAACTTGTGAGGTTTGTTCCCAGCTCACCAGAGTATATTGTGGGATCTTCAGGTCATGTGACACACTTACGGAGCCACGGTTATCAGAAAGCCAGTCTAAGATAATATCTTCCATAGTGTAAGAATCTAAAAAAGATCACAACAAGTTTACCCAGACAGCGGCTAGACAAGTGGTAAACATTTGCTTACAGACTTGTCACTTAGATACAATCACAGTCGTTGTATCGCCTAGGGGTCCACCAAAGACATGTTGGTCAGTTGCCTGTTATAAGCCACCGCCAGTATAACCTCAAGCAGTTTCAAAGCATCGGTGAATCATTTCACGACCCTTTTAAATATCAGTGTTGTAACGATCAAAAACATGTAAAGAATTAAAAATTTTTGGTTCGTAATCACAGATTGATTACTAGTTTGTAGCTACCACGTTAGTCTTGTGGTTCTAGGGCTCGACTGCCGACGCATTGAGTCTTATGAATTCAAGTTGTAAGTTGTTTGTCTTAGTTCGGATCAAGAGTACTTGAGCTCCAAACAATACCCTATCGATGTTCATGTTTAGGTTCCACTACTGGCCTCGGTCTGTATCTCCCACAAAGATCCTGTTTGGGTTTCTAGTTCACTAAACTTAAGTTTCTACGGGTTGTTTCAAGAAATTTAAAGTTTGCTTCTGAAAGTTGCGTGAAAGTGTTTGGGTTAGACTCTATATAAAAGATGTTTCCTGAGTAATCTTTCAAGGTCAGTTCGCCCCTTGTGGCCCACACATTGCTACCGATATGGTATTTAAAAGTTCGTGCCGGTATTCGCTCGTCAAGTACACTGTAGTACTGAAGGAGAGGTAGTAGAAGAAATTAGACCGACTGTGCAAGTCAGAAGTCTGTGCAAATAAAAGCCGTATAAACAGATAGAATCTTGGCACCTCTTCGCACGGATCTGCAGGCAAGAATCTAACAGGGTTGTTGGAGAGCCCGGGAAACGACCCGGTACCAAAAGTATAACAAACACAACCGCATCATACGTAGAAATAAGAAGAAAGGTACGCGTCATTCAAAAACCAGTTTGTAAACTCACAGCTTTCAAAATTCATGTCACAGGCTTGTTCGTCCATTGGAAACTTTCTCAGATTCATTGGACAGTATAAACGAACTTTCTTCCTGAAAATTTGAAAAGAAAAACAGTGATCTTAGGACGATTGTTATGCTAGTTATAAGAGCAGCAAAAAAGCAACGAAACATCGTTCAGAAACAAAACCAAACATTCAAACACCTGCAACTGTGAGTGATAATGCCTTCCTGAGTAATCTCAAACATAAAATCCCCACAAGTCGTTTTGTCGCTTAGATCATTCACAAAATACAAGTCTGGCAACCACACTTGGTCTACAATGTTCCCCAAGAGCTTCAATTTCTTAATTCCAAGAGAAGGTCCATATGCTAAACGCGAGTCTATCCAGTGTTGACGGAGGAACATAACAATAGTTACTTCCTGTGTTTAAAAAAAATAAAAATTGATTTCCGAAAATGGTCAGGACTAGTCAGATAACGTTATTACAAAGAATCGTAGAGTTTAATAATAGTTTTCTCAGTAAATCATTCTGATCCACCTGCGGCACTGGTCTCAGTAATGTTGGTCACAGGAAGGCATGGGCCAGGGGAGAGAGCCTGAGAACTAGAATTTGTCACGTGATGTACTCACCATGTCGATTTCTTTGATAGGAACCATTGACATCACGTGTATAGAAATGTTGACTTTACACGGAGATCCTGGAAAAAAAACGAAAACATTAGACTTTCTAAAACGTCCTTCTCTGTCCTGTTGGTTTAGTCGTTAAAATCAGTGGCCCTTGACGACTTGTGTCGTATGCGCTTGCGACTTCAACACAAAAATCGACTTGCTTCCAAGCAGTTTCCAGCTCTCTACATCACTTATTTTAGACAAAAAAGGCAATCACCTCAGCTCTTCTTGTCCATCGGCCGCAACTAAGTTGGCTTTTCTGTTTGGTTATAGTACGTAGTTTTATGGACTTATATAATAATCAATATACCGGAAGAGAGTTAAGATCAAAGCCATTCGTTTGATTAACAATTCAAGGACAAAATTAGCATTCGGTGACATAAAAATCAATCTACTGAGAGCTCTTCTTCCTCAATTTCATTCTTCTGTTGCTGCGAATAAGAAGTCGCGACAACGTTTCAGAGAAACTTCTGGAGTCAAGGTAACGTTGACCAGATAGAAGACCAGGTTTAGAGTTGCATGAACCTGCCGGGTTTGATGAGAATGTAAAATCTCACAGATCTTAGCTACAGTGAATCGACCACACTAATAGAGAGAAATGGTTATGAAACCTGGCAAAGTTCTTTTTGGTAGGTTTTTGTTGATTATTAAGGGGGTTCACTGACCCCGCCCAAAACCAAAAACCTGAAAAAATACCAAAGATACAGCATCAAGGACCTTTTTACATAAATCTCAGCTGTTTATTTGCTTCTTTGATGTTTACCGGGCCTTTTAAATGTTGTATTATCGGCAGACACCGAACTAGATAAATAATTACAAAACCGATGCAGAAAAAGCTCTATTCAGTTTGCGTATCGCTAAATGGCAACAAAATAAGACTGATCTGGAACGCCAAAATTTGAGAATTAACTAATTTTACAGTTAGATTATTGCAGATTGTACTTTTTGGAAGCTTAATTAAACTTTGTTGTAAATATGGCTTCACAAAACATTTTACCTCCAAAATCCGGCCTCAGCCTCTTATCGTAACCATCAAGCAACTCTCCCAGAATGCGTGTGGTGTCAGCGGCTCTTGACGGTAACAGGCCTGTGTCATTTCTGTAACATGCTATTTAAGTTTTACTTGGAGATTTTCAGGAGACAATAATAATAATAATAATAATAATAATAATAATAATAATAATAATAATGTCATGGTAATATTTAGATTATTATATAACTAACTTATATAACTAGCAAGATAAATCAAAATCTGCGTGGCAATGGATACCCGTGCAAACAAGAAAGCGCTGTTTTGTCAGCTCGGGATTTCGTACTGTGTCCCACGGAACACAGCGCGTAAACGAAAATAAAGAAAAGAGAACGAACCCAATATGACCAATATGCAGCCATCTTGTCAGAGGAAGCTTTATGGAGTCTATAAATATTTAGGCAGGGTCAGACCCAGCATGAACCTTGAATGGGAAGTTTCACGGGACTTCAGTTTCCTGGCGAGTGTGTTTACTTTAGCTCAATGGGGTTTTAGCGTTCAATTTGGATTTTAATTGAAATTTTTTCTGAAGATCACTGTGTTCTATTAATTTTAATGCCCTTATAATGTCCTCAATCTAACAGCTAGCGCTTCTATATCATCATATGTGTTCAGCGTCTACAATGAATTTGTTTCGGAAGTAAGCGACGTCGAACATAGACAAATTCACCTGTTGTTAGAATGAGCCTTTAATTTCCAATAACGCCAAGTATTTCAGCAAGTTTTTAGAACTTATTCTTTCTCTACTCTCACCAAATTTGCATGAAGATGAATATTAGTTAAGTTCAATATTAAAAAAAAACCATTGAAACCGTTCAGCCGACACAAAAAGTTTTAAAAATACGATCAATAACTGAAAGCTATGCATGTTACATTGCCTTATCGAAATATTAGCAACTTGTTTTACCGGTCTTAAAAGGCGCCAATTACTTAATCGCAAGGCCTAATTTTATCGGTGAAACCTATAACAAGTCTATTAAAAACACTATATTACACTCATCGAAGCGTCTAATTTGTTTTTTCCCGGAATGCTTTTTAAATTCAATGTATTACAACCTGGCTGTAAGGCATAAATGTTGTGGAAACGTGTATTGAATCAGTAGTCATGTTGAGATCTCGAGGAAGCCGCAATTAACGAAGATGACACAAAGCTTGAAAAAGTTACTCATCACCTAGAGCTATACCAACGGATATAAAACGAAAACTGCTCAGCAGTGACTTACAAATAGCAGTTCGAAAATCCCGATTTTCGTACTTCGGGTTAAAGTAGAAAGATATTCAGATGTAGCCTGACCTTGTTGAGTTCCCAGCTTGTCCTAAAACGCTCTGGTTCATAAAACTCAGCGATAACAGCGAAACAAATACTGCAAACATTATCCTCTTGTCGGTAGACCTTACCGGCAGCAAACATACATACTTGTCGAAATTGTTTGGTTTGGTATCAGTTATACCAATAAAGCAGTAAGCAGTTTTATAATTTTCATCGTTAATGAATTCTTCCCTGCAGTACACTTTACCAAGCAGCTGGCGCAGCGCTAATTTTTAAGAAAACAATTTCAATATTTAACAAAACCGTTATAGTTTGACTATAGCAAACTTTATTTGGAAACTTTTCCTTTGCGGTTTCTTTAAGTTTTAGACTGAAGTCATTTTAAGCCATTTTAAGATCGGAAAGTTTTCTTATTTAAGCCGGGAACCTTGTTTGGTTGACTATTCCTGATTTTGACGCAGATAACAGTTTAATCACGTGCCATTGAAAGTATTAAAAATTCACCCATGAGAATAGGACATGAGAATAGACCAATTTGTGCTACCCGTACTCTACGAATAAGGCAGGAGGCTTCTTATGCAAACAATCTAACACAAAAACTCTTCTTGCACCTCAGCCAGAGTACGCCGACAATTCATTTCAAAGAGTGATGTGCACCCTGTCGTGCTAATTAAAACCAAAAATATGGAAGCCTGAAGCAATTTTGAAAATCTGCAAATAACGACAATCAAACAAAAAGCCGTATGAAGCTGCACGGGTGTCAGGTCAATATTGAAACTAAAACTTTTCTGCATTTAGGTTTCATAATAGTAGTCCCTGTCAGAAACTTGAATCAATGATGCACGTATTGGTTTCATAATCACAGCCCAGGTATTATCAGAATTACCCGCATAAAGTAGAAAAGCTGCGTTTGGAAAACAATACGGAGTACTGAATACTGAGCAGGGACGAGTACGAGAGTACACCACGGGTACGGTTATAGATTTTTAAACCAGTGACTTTCAGCCCTCGTTCTTTAGGGTAACGTGAAAACTTGAAGCCTGTGAACTAGAATTGAAAAGTCGTTCTCCAATCCAAAGTTCCCTTGAGTTTTCGTAGAAGTACAAATATTTCCTTTCTGAGACTGAGTGTACACCATTTCTGCATGCAGATAAATGCGTTGGAGAAACGTATGACGGGTCACCATGGTATTGGAGGTTGCAATACTGATAGTACAGCGATCAGTCAAGAAAAACTGAATTCTGAATCCGCTGCGATGAATTTATCGCTTTCCTTGTGATTGCAGTACTGAGCAGGTTCACCCGACGGACGTATGGGGTTCCATAGCAACATAATCAATTATTCCACGAGCGCGCTTTGGATAAGAGAGGGCTATAATCATTTCATACCCTCAAGCGCGAGTGCAATTATCGTTTTATTAAAAACGCCCCCAAAATAAATAGCATAAATTGTAAAATCAAAATAAAAAAGCCCTTCAAATCACGTGACGCTTACCATATTTGTAGAGCATGGTATAATAATAGCTCATAACACATGATGGCTAAGTCAATCAAAACTCTCGAATTGAATTGTCCGATGATCTAGTGTTTGATAATACTGAATAAACATCTTTTGACATAATTCTCGAGATTCGTACTGTATGTCTGTCGATTTACATCAACGGACAACATGAAACAAGGTCAACTTACAAGTAACTTGTAATGGCTTAATGTCAAACGCATGCGCATATGAGCCCGGCTACATACAAAACAAGACTTCTGATACAACAATTTGAAAACAGCGAAATCATTATTTGAGAAACTCTGAATAGCTCATCGTTTTCCCTGGTAGAAAGTGTCTGAATAACGAAGAAACACGAGAAAAAAAAATCAGGTAGTTTAAAGACTTGAACTGGGGCCGAGAAAAGATTGAATCTCTTGAATCAATTGAATCTCTTGTCACGCGCTGCCTTGACATTAGAAACAGCTAATAGTATGTTCTAGCACGAGACGTGGCGGGTGAGGCGTTGCCGACGGTGACCTCGCCTCCGAAATTTCGCCAGGCTCTTTTCTTCTGTCAACATTCTAGGAGAAGGAGAAGGATTTGCTGTTACAGTCTGCTTTTAACCAAGTAGCTGCCCCAAAACAATCTTAACAATTTTAACAATGCAAGGATATTTTCACATGGAATATATACTTTACTCTCAACAAGCTGGTCCTTAGACATCTCTTCGGTATGTTATACATCTGATACCTCTTAGTTCATCTCAGTTTTTCTACAACAGTTTTAGTTTATAGAATTACAAATATTAGGCAATAAATAATAACAAAAAAATAGAAAGCAAGAGGAAAAACTATCCTTGACGCTCGATCGATCGGGTGAGCCGTGCTCCTCACAAGGGTTGACTGCTCAGGACTTTTTTCATCGTTTTTTCTGCTGTCCACGATGTTCTTGTCACAAAATGTAAAACGTAAAGAAGACAGTGATTTCGCTTCAATGGAGCCCTGCAAATAAAACAATACCGCTACTTGATTGAACGTTATAATTGAAAGCTTAGAACAAAAATACTATGCTACAATGTTTTGAAACATTTGGTGCAAAAAGAAGGTTTCACAAGGTTGTCTAAGACGAAATGTTTTGGATGTAGGAGGCAAGGTTAGAAAAGTAATCCTTTAAGTAAAACGACCAGGAGACATTCCCAAATAAAAGAACGGGGTAGGGGGGGGGGGCTGCTTGTTGAACATTTTAAAAAGAACCCCTGAAATGTACCAAGATACTGTTTTATGGGCGTGGCTAAAAATAACACATTATCTCTTGTCATTTTTAGGCTTAATAAGGTAAGGCGAAAGGTCTCGCTGTAGAGCCTTTGAGACTGAACATATTGAACACAAAGCCTGGTTAGCGCAAAGAATTCTTGGGTTTCACGTGACGTCACAAGCTTTGCTGAAATCAGTGTCCGCCATGTTGGTGTCCCTCGGGTGTCAAA
>OMLO01004291.1_pt1 | contig 11889 bp, 9 predicted proteins | sample 1674811 | NCBI WGS metagenome assembly OMLO01 (sample SAMN06265003, study PRJEB25207) | coral metagenome | isolation source: Coral host | place: Mexico:La Bocana,Puerto Morelos, Mexico | collected 2008-11-13 | reverse complement strand
GAAGATCCGACGAGCACCACCCGGTGGCCAAATTAGTTGATATAACCAAATTACCTTGTTACCCCCACCGGCGCAGCACCACAGTTTCTTTAGAAACTTCCACCCTTTATTCATTAGTCTCCTTATACAGACGGGGTCGGCAGGAAACATTGAGCCGGAATCAGGAAACCATTGATTATTGCATTTATGATTTTGCGTTGAAAACTCTCGAAGGTGATTCCACTGAACTGAATAGCGCTTCCGTGCCGCGTGTTATTTCCGTGGCGAGCGCACATAAAGAGATTTCCGTCAAGCTCTAAAGGCGTTCGTTTTCTCAGGTTACCACAAATTCATACATAAATTTAAATGGCATATAGTTAACTACAAACATTGCGATGTAAAAAAGACAGTGCGCACGCAGTGAGATTTATAATTTGCCTCTTAATCTTAATTCCTTTTCACTGTAAATAATTAATATTTGAAAAAAGTGCAAGAGTTCTACAATGGATAATTATGGCTAGCCTTACATACGTATGTTTCGTCCCTGCCAAGGGAATCATAGGTCCTCTTCAGGTCTGATTGGTCAATTTCGTAAGGAAATGCTCTCGAGTCAAATATTTACAGTGGGGCACCATTAGCCAGGTCATCAACGCGCCACAGCAGTATGGCTGTATTTACAGGCTGATCGTATTAAAGGTGTTTTTTAAATACGAAAATGACTGATTGAGCTTTTGTTCGGGTCAGAATAAAAGTAGCGGGGTCCACTGTGTAACCATTTTTGATACTCCTGCTTACTTACTTTCTTACTTCTTAAATGTAATCACCTTTAAAGTGGCAAGCATTACCGAGTTTTGAGGCGGACAAAAATTAAAAAAAAGGTCCCACGAACAGGTGCCCTTTTCTTCCATCTTTGTTTACAGTAGTTGCCTCATTAGCATAAGAAATACCGTTTCTGACAGAGCTACAAATAAATCAGTGGTGCCTGGGTGGAGAAAGGCACTGTGGGATTAATGTGTCTAGTCTAACTTCACAACACATGTCCCCGGCAGGGCTAGCACCAGGACCGTTCGATCCGGAGGCAAGCGCACTAAACCTGAGGCCATCGCGGCCATCACCACAATTTCTAAACTGCTGGGGTTGGTGTTGATAACAACATTGTTATACAGGTTTCCAATATTGTTGTTTCCATTCTTTTTTTTAATCCAGAAAAGTGATGAAGATATTCTGTGAGCGGTATTACTGCTGCATGCGTGAACTCTTGCGGCAACCCTTTCATCTACCTGTACAAGTTCGGCGCAATGTTGGGATGTTGTTTCAGGACATCTAGATTCAGAGAAAGCTTGGTGACAGTTTTCTTGAAAACACCAACAAGCGTAGCGTTTAAGTCACTCGGAAACCCCAAGATCGAAATTAAACTGACAGAACCATCTGGGCGAATGGCTTGGCTGGTGACTAACGTGAATGAAAAGAAAGTACCTAGCTACTGAATTTGTCTGAGAATCTCAGTCTTTCACTTTGATATTTGTTAAGAACTTCATTCTATGGACACGATTGAACTTTTTTAACTCTGTCTCTGTGAGAATATTCCGAGACAGAGAGTGTATAGTGATTTGAACTTTCACGTTGTGTAGTTAAAACTTCAAACGAACAGTTTCGGCTTTCATAGTCTGTTCCAGGCTCTCGCGCATTGGGGACAACTGATCTCCGGCGTTCGTCCCCATTGACCGAGAGTCCGGAACAGTCAGAAATAATTGACTTCCGTTCCTTACTTCAGTTGCATTTCACAGGGATGATTTACTTTGAAGGAAAACGTGAAAATGTGATTTGGAGAAAACTTCTTGTAATTAGAGAAATTTTGATTTGAGACTAGTACTTTGCTAAGCTGTTAGATGTTATAATCTGGACTAAAGTTGGCGCCATTTTTAGGTACCGTGAATTCTGCTGATAGCTCTAGACTTTTATCTTATTTGGTGACGATAAAGTAGAAAAATATTTTTATATGTATAATTTTAGTTTCCGTTCCTCAAGAAATTTTGCCCACGGGAAAGAAGGACTTCACTCACGGGGACTCTGCGTTTCGTGTGTGACCTTTATTCCCACAGTGAAAGTGCCAACGGAAAATCACTATGGATACATCAAAGAGAACAAAAGACTTAGCCTTGACGTTGGCCCAGAACCAAGTCGTAGGGTTTATCAATAATTATCTAACTCCAAGAGTATTTTAACCAATCGAATGGAAGGAAATGGTAAAAACAAGGCGGAAACCGCAAAACACGTTAGGCACATTTTTGTGGTGTTGCGCTGAAATTGTGCCAAATAACCGGGCGGGTACCAAATATTCGAGCTGCACGGCAACAGTACGACCAACTTTCGTGATCATTCTGCAATTGCGCCTTTCAGTGGTGTATAGATTTGTAATTCGTTTTCTTTTCACAGCAAATTTTATTCAGAAGCCTTCTACGCATTCTTCTTGAGACGTAGTTATGGGTTCATTAATCAACCGTAAAGAACGACTGTAAGCAAACCGTACATTAAAATGTCATTCATCAATTTCCCGATAAACACTGCCAGGTCAAAAGTTGACCACAGGTAACTATTTGGACTATTTGCAATGTAACCAGAAAAAATGACCTGACCGGAAACTCAAGCCCGGCTGATTACATCCCAAACACAAAGAAACAAGAGAAAACAAAGAGATTGATAAAAGCCATTGCAAGGTTTCTCACATTGTTTATAAAACATTTTAGGATTGCTTAGTCAAAAGTATAGAAATGTTATGCTCATGAGAGCCCTCCCGTGTACAGTGAGCCAAACCTAGTTAATAGATCAACAACTTCCTCATTTATTTTAAAAATTCACTCATTATCAATCACAACTATTTCACAGTCGGACACATGACAAACCGTCACAGCTGACTCCAATGTCTCATCGGTGTTCGATATACCAGATACATTTTTAGTTACTTTTGCAAGTCCTAGTTGTTGTGATTTTTCAAAACACTGCGAAAATTTAACGAATATCATTAGTAACGCGAATTATTAAACTTCATAACACAACGTCGTTCCGAATGAGAGTCTCTGCTTTCTCTTGTCAATCTGACGCAAGAAAGACTGGGGCAGAAAGGACGAAGAGAGGGATCTCGCGGGAAAGAGGCTACTGACATCCGTTGTCATGAACTCGACGCCAATCAAATGATATGTGGTAATGGACCAACACGAAACATCCACTGTACTTTCTAGCGTATTTATTAGGAGAGGGAGGACCCTTTCCTCGTCCCCCTGTCTAATCCTCTAGCGAATCGGATTAAAACCGTGGGATGCCGCCGCATTGACCGTGTCACGTTTCTGGCTGACGTGCTCCGTTAGAGTTCCATTGCAAGTACTTAGATTTATTCTGTAGATATCCTCAGCTTGGCAAGAGGTGAAAAATTCGACGTGTGATGTCCTGTTCACAGTTTTTAAACGCAGTGGCAGTGATTCTGGGTTTGGCTGGCCTGTGTCCCAAATTAACACAAAGCACTCCGGGATATGGTATGTTTACGCTTAAATGCACTCATTGTTTCTTTAACAACGGATAACTCGATTTGTCAGTTTTCACCCTTCAATTCTTTGTCGATTTCATCAAGATAAAAATGTGTTCTATTTTTTCTGCTATCGACTCAATCATGGATTCATTTCATGGCTGTTTGTATATGATCTGGGATAACCAGCGACCATCAATCTATTCCATGTAGCAAATGTTTCTGATCTCGATCTGAACTACTGCGTTTGTTTTTTTTAACATATCATTCAATGAGCACAAAGTTAATTGCGTTCAAATTGTAGTATTTAGATCGTCGTAAATGGGTAACGAGATACCGTCAAAGGTCGCAAGTGAACAGATGTTTGTCCTCACACAGTAATAGCGGTTAACAGCCAATTATTTCCGTCCCGTGTATATTATCCACACCAGCACTTGCCACGATTGCGGCTGTTTCTAGAAAACAGACGACTGGTATATTTGTAACGAGAACTCGCATGTTTTAAGTACTCGGTTTAACTGTGTGTTGAAATTTACGTTGAAGAGTTGGGATGTAAGGCTTTGACTAACGGCATTCGCTTGTCAGGCCATGCGCTCTTAGCTTGCTGAGTAGAACTTTCTTTACGATGATCAACCCGAGTAAAACGCATATTATTCTTTTCCAGTAGCCATGCAATCGCTGTCTCGACTTTACTCTTCAATCATGACAAGTGGACAAAAGCTGAAAGATTAATTTGTTTTGACAACAGAAGACGAGTCAGACTTTATTCCTAAAATCTCCTACGCGATTGCAAAAACTAAATGTGGCAAACCAGGGAAAGAAATCAGAAGGACATGAGGTTGCGCTTCTCGCCTCTCGGTCGTGTTTGTTTTGTGTTTGTTTCAGTTTTTTTGCTTTTGTGTAATTCGCGTCGAACGCTAGAAAAAGAGAGAGATTGCTCGCAGTCTGTTTTGGCAGTTGCCTGTTGCCTGTCAGCGTTACCATGTTATATCTGGTATCATGTCCGGTGTTGACAAGTGTGCCAAAGTAGACCCTGATAACACGCAGACCCGCTTAAGAACACACTGACCGAAACTCTACTAAGAAAACATAGTTTGGCTTTTTGAGGTTCCGGCATCACAAATTCAATAAATTTTCTAGAGAAAACTGTCTGAGTTTCCGAGTAACTCGCAGACTAAACATTGCGTGCAAAGCAATCTTAATGAGACAAACTGCACAAAATCATTGACACAATGTCATAATTTTCAACAGCAGGAGCGTTCCGTTTGAGAGATTTGTCACGAGCTCTTATTTCTCAAATCACTAAACTCGTAAATCACAAAACATCGTGACCTTTTCAGAAAGATTCACTCGTTTTTAATGATATACTCTGTACGAAAGAACGGCTAGTTCAGTAGAACATTGCGCAAATAATAGCCATAGATTAGGAGAAGCGAACTTTGTCGGTTATAACCATCGTGCGAGAGTGCACCCGTCTTCTGTTTCGTTTGCGTGTGAAGCAACGGCCGTTTTAGTAGTCTGCATGCTAACCTGCGAAAAGGGTCATAAAGGAGGGGCCCCTGGCACGGCTCACGAACGGAAAAAAGAGCGAATCACAGATCGCACATAAAAAAATTTCATTCTCCCGAATCACGAAAATAAACAAGTAAGGTACCCTTTTCAATAACCTGCTCCTACCGACGCTAGAAAGAGTGTTTGAAGAAAGCAAAATCGTGTAAGGCTAGTTAAGGCTCTACATTGCAAATCGCATACCTAAATCACTTTTGATAGAAAGTGAAATCTTCCAGAGGACTCGCGTCTCAAAATCGCGTAGATTAGAGTTTTTAACTCACGAAGAATAATTTCATAAATTCACGTTTCACAGAAAATACAATCAGCTAATCACACCTCACAAGATTATTCCTATAAGACACTTTGCGCGGAACAGAATCTTCGAGCTTTTCTTTTCCTTCTGTTTTCTTTCTTTCTTTAACCGCGAGGAGCTTCACTGCACTCTAGCCATCGTCGTTCTCTTTGTTTGGTATCGCAACGTAACAATCCCAACTCTCCCCCTACATGGTAATCTGCTAGTGAGTGCCTCGCCCCACCCTGAGCAGGTATTTGCAATAGCAAGAATCACGTTAAACACAGATATTTCAGTGTGCTTGCAGTTTCTGTCAGGGAATATTACACATTCACTTCTCATCTGTTGGTGATCCATCCAATTATTTAATTTTTCTTCCGAGAAGGATTTGAACATATCACGCTCGAATTATCACGATCTTTAAAACCCTGTAAAAAAAATGTGGAAGAGAATTTTCCAGACGTTGATATCGGATGAAAATAAGAAAGTTTTACCTTGAGGCTGGGATATCTTCTGTATTACTGATGGGCGAAAGATGGATTTATCATTATCGATCCTGACAGGGCTCTCGTCATTTCGACTCGAAGACCGGCTGCAAGCTTTGTAGCATCGTTATGACTTAACTCTGGACTGGAAGTCCATCCAAAACCTACAAAAAGTAAGTCTTCTTTTCTTTTGGCTTGTCATGCAAGTAGCTATGAGTGGGCAGAACCCCTTCCCCACTCTCTCCCCGTCAAAAAAATTGTAGCATTAGGTCTTGTGCAGCTTGCAGATTGGGAAAGCCACGTGCGTGGAGACTGTGAAAGAGAGATGGATGGATGGATGGTGTGGAAGAGCTCTAGTAAGATGATAACGATTGTGAAATATAATAATATATAATATATATTGTAACCTATAACGGTACACCTAATTTTATTTCTTATATTTATTTGCCAACAGTTTTTGAGCACAACAACAACGTGTACAAGTTTGTTTTACCTGAGGATGACACGCGCACCTGGTCCGGGGCCGAGACACTATGCAAAACACAGGAAAACGGTCACTTGACTAGCCTTGTTACTAACAATGAAATCGCATGGGTAGACAGTATGATTAAAAACATCGCGTCAGATCCAAGGTCAAAGATCAAACTGTGGATTGGGGGGAGCGACCGTAGAATCAATGATGCGTGGGATTTTGTCGATGGAGAACCCCTCCGGTACAATGTTGTTCCCTGGGCACCCGGTCAACCCAGAAGGCCCCTACAACAAGCGAATTATGAATTTTGTGTCTATCTGGAGTTTGAAGGTGATCGCTCGAGATGGTACGTGGAGGATTGTTATGAGGCACATGGCTATATTTGTAAGTCAGAGGGTAGGTTGAATTCCTTTTACTTCATAAACTACATGGAAAGATCTAATCGTTCCCTTTCGGTTGATATCCAATACCAGTGCCGGATTAGTCGGGACCACCAAATTTTTCAACTTCGTTCCCAGGGTCTCTCATCTTACCGCCCCGTGGAGCAGGGGGCGGTAAGATGAAAGACCCTGGGAACGAGGTTGGAGATTTTTTTAACCCTTCGGGCCTTAAATTAAGGCCGGGTCTCTCGTCAGGCCCGAATATTTTTTGGTCTTATGGCCTTCAGGTGCTTTTACCAATAAGAGGGCCCCTAAATGTGCCACTGCCGCGGCCTCCTCCACTTTAAAGTAAGTAATTGTTTAATATCTATGTAGTTTGGTCTTTGCAGAACTTCCTCCAAGGCTAACAGAGAAGAAGAGATTCGGATACAGTAAGTTTCGTTTGTTGTTTGTAAGATTGGCTTGATATTCAGAAGCACTGCTACACGTTTTATGTATTTTCGTGGTAAACACACTAGCCTAAAGGGTCGTGTGTGTACTGATGGGAACGTCAAAGTGTCTCATGAAATATATTCCTTGGTATATAACTGCAAAGCTTTGCATAGCTAGAAAATAGACGAGAAGACGCGAAAATGGGTGCTCCATTCACAGGCTTTACCGAATCTGGTCACTCTACCCTAGCTTAGCTGGCCTTACTCTAAAAAACTTACACGACATCTTACACAGTCAAGCTCAATCAATGGACATGTCAAAACGCGTACGCGCGTTGATAGGTATTTCAACACAAAGGCACTTGTTGTTTCAAACTGTCTGTAGACTGAAATTACTCTCTAAAGTACTTGTGAATGATTATTCATCAGTGAAGCCATTTCCATTTAAGAAGTTAGAAGCCTCTAGTTAGATAGTAGCAATGACGAATACGAGATAAGATACGAGAACGACTTAATATCGTACCCATACTCTGATCTTACAGGAGGCTGGCAACAGGTTCCAATACTACAAATGTTTAACAAGTGGTGCTACACTAATGGTGTAACAAAAATGCCCAATCACTGATAAACAAGTTCCGGCCATCCTTTTTTATATAACAGGTTACCATAGCAACAATGCAACATGTTAAAAACACCTTTAATTTTCGTTTTATGGGCTTATAACTCAAAAACGAGCTCGGTGACCCCCAGTTGGTATCATCGAATTGTGATAAGGATGATAAGATCACCTTTTTTAGAGTTTAAAGAAATTTTGTGGAGAAGTGACGTTCAATTTTCGAAAACTGTTTGCTTGTGAGTTAAGAATAAAAGGCAATTCTTTCGCATGCTTTTTTTTTTCAGGCTGGCATTGGGGAAATAACATTTACAAGTTTATTCCTTTACCATGGAATGGCTTGAGCTGGACTGAGGCCGAGCTATACTGCAAGGAAATGGAAAGAGGACATTTGCTTAGTATCCGATCTCAAAAAGAGAGCCGATGGGTAACTAGAAGAATCCGACAAATTCGTCGGGTGCTCGGCTTCTCGAAGTTTTGGATCGGAGCCTCAGATTTTGGCCATCAGGGATTCTACGAGTGGATAGACAAGAATAGCCCGGTGACCTACACAAGGTCAGACTCTAACTGAGTACTCGCGAATGTTGTTCTGCTTAGAAATGAAGACACAGAACGAGTGAACAAACGATTGAACAACGAACGAACGAATGAACGGGCGAGTGATTGAACAAAAAATTCAACGGACGATCGAACGAGTGAACGAACGATTATATACGAACGAGCGATTGACTGACGAACCAGTAAACGAAGCGTAACAAACGAAAAAGAACGAACGAACAATTAAGCGAACCAGGGATTGGACGAACGAGTGATTGAACGAACAAAAGAAGGAAGGGCAGGACGGATAGATGGAACTGAAAAGGGGAAGGAAAGAATCTAAGAAACCAAATGTCAGAGGCGGCATTGGTAGGGGATGTTTCTTAGCTAATTTTCTCCTCATTTCCCAGGTGGGCACCCGGCGAACCTTCATTTTTCACTAAGAATCGCAAGGAGGATTGTGTAGCCATTCGCGCTTACCCTGACTGGGGGAAATGGAGTGACGAAAATTGTGTGATGGAGACACCTTTTGCCTGTAAAACAAGACGTAAGTACAAAGTGCCAGGCGCTGAATTATCAATTTAACAAGACAAAGATTCTTGTCACTGTTTATCATAGAGTAGTAACTGCGGGTCAGAATTTGTTTATCGAAGACGTTTACTGTGATGATGTTCTTTATTCTTGAGGCTAGTTTATTTGAGAATGAGGAGAAACAAGAAGCTGTTAATATTTTTGGTCATCAATAATCCAATTCTAGATCAAAGCTATACGTACTCAAATATTCTGATAATCATGAAAAGCAGTAAAAAAACAAAAATAAAAACAAGCGGCTTCTTTTTGTTTTTATCCCATTTTTAGTTCAAATGGCTTTTAGGGTCTTCTCTCAAGGGTCCGTTGGGCAATGAGAAGAAAATTTGCGTTTCAAAATTGTTTGTATTTAGAAATGATTTTGGGTCTAAACATTTCAGTATGTCAGTACAAGAACTGTGATTTCTGATCATGACGTTATTGCTAAACAAAATAGATAACGCTTGAACCGTTAGATTTTTAAACAGTTCATTTAAAACATTAACTTTTTATCGACTTCTCCATGATAAACAGATGATATAACGTGGTCGCGCGGAGATACGAAAAATATTTCACGAGTAAGCACAGCGAAAGAGTGCAATATTTAGCGACGCGAGAAGAGAAATTTGCCAGCGATCATGTGAGGTTCGTTCGTTTTATGATATAAACACCCATAAAATACCGAAACCATTACACGTTTGGCTCCAAGCGAGAAGATATATATATCTTATTAGACGTTTTAGTGTGTAGTATCGCTGTTTATTATCCAACACTGCTTCGTAGAGTACAAATAACGCGCGAAACGAGTACAAATATCACACGATATTTGTACTCGTCCCATTCCCCCGACCGCGCGAACTATTAAAAACCTTGGCAAGTCAGAATTTTGGGGAAACGAAAACGTTGGATAATAAAACATTTTATTTACAGGTTTCAAGATGTGATGTTTTCACGCGAAAGATCACTGGGTATTCCATTGGTATTTTTATAATAAGAAACAATTTCTTTCTTATGAAACAGATCGTATAAGCTTTTCTTTTTATTATCTTGTTCCAGTTTGTCTAGGGAAAACGGATTTAGCATTCATAATAGATTCGTCTGGATCACTGGGAGAAAACAACTTCCAAGGAGCCAAGGAGTTTATGTGGACCGTGATCAAAAACTTTGAAATCTCGAATAATGACATTCTAGTTGGTGTCATTCGCTATTCCACGAGAGCCAGCGTGATTTTCGACTTTCAGTTCAGCGCTGACAACAACGTTCTCCTCCTGAAAGAGACAATCGACAACATCCCATACGCAGAAGGGGAAACGAAAACTGAGCGAGCCTTGCAGCTGGCCCTAACCGACCTTTTCGCAGCCAAGGGAGGCTCAAGACCCAATGTTCCTAAGATTCTCGTGGTAATGACCTTTGGAAAATCGGACAACGCCTTAGGTGTGGCGCGCGCTTCCATGGCGTTGAAAGATGAGCATGTGACCGTTTTGTCGGTGGGAATCGGCGAAAAAGTGGACATGGAGGAGTTGATGCTAATGGCGTCAACCGCTGAAGATGTGATTACTGTGATGTCTTTCAGTGCGCTAGAGAAACACGGGGCAAGAATCAGGGACAAAGTTTGCGACGGTGAGTAAAAGTATTGCATTACACGTTACGTTACATCAAACCGTTAAAACCCCTATTACAAGAAACCCTCTAAAAGTAATGCCTTTCACAACGCTCATCTGTCCGTAGGTAGTGGTGTCCATTTCTCATTTTTCGACATTGGAGCAATATATTTCTAGTTTATGTTGTACGTGAAATTTAGGCCCAAAAAGAACTGGAAACAACTGGATAAAAAACATACGCAGACAATCGAACATTTCTCGCTATATTCGATGCTTCTTACATGGATCAACCAGTCATACGGTTCGCGTTTTCAAAGCTGGAAAGGTGACCCCATTGCACCCTGTTCCCCCCCCCCTCCGAGTGAATTTAAGAATAAGAAAAAGTAGCAAAAACTGCACAGTAGACTTGCGTTGGTTTTGGGACTCGACTATATAACGTTAAATTTGATTTCGTCTTGGCTACAGCAATAACACAGAAAAAGAGTTCGAGAAAAAAGTGAAAAATCTGTTTGCGCTTTTTTCATTTGATTTTTGTTTCTGTTTGTTGTCTTTTTGTTCTTTTCAGAAATGGCCGAGAACAGAGACGAGCGTAACGAAGATTGAGAGTAGGGTAACAGGGAATATAACAATGGAGAATTCTTTATTAAAAAAAAGGCAATTCTAAAAATCTGTTGTAAAAATATAGTAGAGAATTTCTTGTGTAAAACCAACACGTGAATTCTTTTGCTGTTTGTCAAGCAGTCGAACCTCTAACGGCCATGCCACTTCTCAGAACTGCTATATTTTTTGGTCATAGCGGACAGTACATATATTTACTCATAGTTTAAGCTCCTTACAATGGCGGCGGCCACTAAAACGCGTCCCGACTGTCTCGACAACTACCAGTGATTGACGATGTATGCAAAACCCAACTTTTACTGTTAAGGGTCACGAAACCTTAATGCATAACTCGCTTCGTTTCTTCGTTTTCTGTTCTATCGATATTTTTTATTTTGCCTGTATATAATTACAAGCTATAATAATCATCTTTAAAGATAAAAACGTTGTCCTCCCGAAAAAGTGGCCAATTGTTAGTACGATGGAGTCTTGATCGATTGGTGCGGATTCACATCCAGGCTGGTGTTATTGTATTGTTTTCTAAGGAAGGACACTCAATGCTCACGGTGCCTCACACCACCGATGTGAAAAAATAGAAGCACCGCTGAATTGAACGCTGGTGGGAGAAGGGTAGCTCTATAGTGGAACAGCATCCCAGCTAGGGAGTGTAAATAGCCCTAATGGCTTCGTGCTACTGAAAACACAGACTTTGACATAACGCGCGCGCCTTTTTGGAAATAAACTCCTCCGAAAACAAGTATAACGCGAGACAAAACGCTGACACAAAAGAGAGAGCACTGGGCGTTGTGGTATTAACCAGAAATTTCGAAACTTTCGAAACGAAAGCAAATGGTTAGGAGATTT
>OMLO01004290.1_pt1 | contig 11890 bp, 4 predicted proteins | sample 1674811 | NCBI WGS metagenome assembly OMLO01 (sample SAMN06265003, study PRJEB25207) | coral metagenome | isolation source: Coral host | place: Mexico:La Bocana,Puerto Morelos, Mexico | collected 2008-11-13 | reverse complement strand
TACCCACCACTATTAGCATACCTAGACAGTGATATTAACGATTGCTGATGTTAAAAGCAATCACTTAATGAACTCTTGGAATTGTTATCTATTTGTTAGATACGAATTGTTTACTGAAGATTAATTGCGTTTTTCTGTATCCAAAGCAGTGCGAAATGGACGTAATAAGGGCTTGGCCGAATCATTAACATCCCCAAAATGCCGACACGTTCTTTTTATCAACAGGAAAACACCGTACTTTGTTTCACATATTCCTTAACATAAGCCTTTCACTGCTAAAATAGGCCAACCTTAAAGTTAAAAAGGATTAATTTGTAACATATTGATAAACAAACTGTGCCACGTTGCAGTAATTCCCTATTCCCAGTCTCGATAGCTTTCGTTTGAATGATTGCACATTTATATACTGAACCGTGTTGTACAGCAACAAAGGTTCTGAACTATTTTGAAGGCGATATCTCAAGAAAAAAATAAATGAGACTATCTTAAGCTACATAAAGTGACACTGTCCATTATAAACCACCATAAAACAACACTTGCCACTAAATGACGCCACTTGTTAGAGGTCGCGAGAAAGCAATTTTCAATTAATAAGAATTTCCGCTGTTGATTAGCAACAGTTAAATTAAGAGCTTTACAATTAATTGGCTTAGTAGTGCAATGAGACTGAGCAAATATGATTCTGGAATGCCGGAAAAAATACTTGGGATTTTAAGAAAATTGTCTCTAAAATTGCTTCACCAAAGATTGTACGTAGGTTTCGCCGACCCATTTTGATTTACGTTCCCTGATAAAGTTTATAATGTAAACATGCTCTTGATAAGCAAGTAATTACGTAACATTTAATTTGCACTTCCTTAAGTAAGAGATATTATTTTGCACAAAGGAGATTGTACATCTGCAAGACATTAGTGTGGCTGCCTCTTTACCCGGCATAAAAATATATCATGCCTTTGCTTTTCAGACAAATTAACAATAAATGAATGTAAGCACATACCCCCGCAAGCTATGGTATTTTAGAACCGAACAGTTTATTCCCAACATGTGTTTCTTCCAACTTTTAAATTGTCTGTACTCGAATATTGAAGAATATTGGCAAAATATGAACACTTTGGTCTCTTGCGCACCACTCTTTTTGTGCGTTTTAAGGAGATTCCCGTCTTGCTCTTAAATGTATATCTGCATCCTATATGTTACGTAATAATGCTTTGGCCAAAATTTAGAGATCTGGAGCTTAGGAGTTCCCTTATAGATATCATAACTTATCCTTTGATCTCTGTTATTTCTGTACAGACAAAATAACCTAAACAATCAATTCCGGCAATTTATTTGCTGAAAGCTAAATCAACGATCTGTTTCCTGAGATTGTGGCTGCTACACCAACAGTGAGGGCCAAAGGTTATCAGACACAAGATTTGGGTACCTTTCAAAACCGACGCTAATCTCTTGTCACGAAAAATTGCAAAATAAAGACATCGCCAACACTACTGTCTGGCACGTTATGTATCGGCTCCTTCCTTTGATGACGTCTTTGCAAGAAATAATATACCTGGAGAATTTTAAGGTTCTTTAAATCCGATCACAACCATATAGAAATAAGCCCAAATATTTTAATATAATTTCACTATAGCTGAAGACAAACGCCTATCTTAGGTAGGGAGGCGCTTACCGACATTTGGAAGTAATCCAGAACGAAGTAAATCCGTAAAAAATGTTATCTAAAGGTACACTAAGCACCACAAAAGCTTTAAGTCTTAATTCGCAAAAATGAAAAAATGTTTGTCCTTGTTGCTAAAACGATTCTCTCGAAAACTCGATCACTCTTGAACTACCAGCAACGGTGGGCACAAATGTTTAAGGTCGCACTCCAGCTCCCTGGATCTATCCTCTACAATAGCTCTCTATGTTTCTATTTTGTGCAGACAAATTGCCTTTAACTACTTCTCGAGCGCTAAATCAACTACGTTTCCTGATATTACAGGTATTTTTGACCTGAAAAATAGACCAAAGGTTATCAGCCGAGTACAACTGGGCGAGTTTTCAATTGCAAGTCGTTGACGCTAATTAATTGTAAACGGAAAAACAGACAAATTTTTAAAACGTTGTTTGGTTCCCTCGTTTTATGTCGTAGACACAGACAGACATTAGCATAGTAACTTCTCTCTATTACCTCTCAAAGAATAACTATATAACAAGAAAGGGGCAGGTTTGCGCTTTTTACTTGTCCAGACACAGAGCTACACTAGCTAACTGAAAGCTTCCATATTAAAGCAAAATTAAGAAAGACTAACAGACAAAAATGTCTAAGACAACAGACTGTGGACGCTTTGCGAGGGTTTCCGGCACTTAAGGAAGCGTGGAATAGAATGACTCGCTCAAAAGTGTCGAAGGACTACAGATTGACCTCAAACACAGCGAGTAAAGTAAAGGAGTAAACGGTGACTGAATCGTCTAAAGCATTGCGTTTAATTTAACATGATTCAGTTTGAAGTAATTCAGAGACTGTTGGTAAAGTGGGCGAATATATCACTTGTTCGATCGCATAAGTGATGGAAATTTTATTAGCGTAAACTGCTCAGATATATGATAGGCACGAATCAGTTTTGAGTGTGAAGTACGGTAGTTTATAAGAGTTATTTCTGAATGTTTTGGTGGTTATCTTGTGATTATCTATTCTCGTCACTTGTTTCCCTTATGATGTATCGTGTATCGAGATTCTAAGGTAAAATCGACTGTCCATCCGTTGTAAGAAATTTAGGGATCAATTAGACCTTTGGGAACCGCATTACACAAGAGAACAATGTCACAGTGGCATTTACTCTCATCTAAAAATGCGCTCAAAGTTTGGTATTAAAACAACAATTCTGGGCTTCGTGATAATGAAGTAAACATAAGCTCATTTTTCCCTTTCTAAATTCCTCTGCAACTATGATTTGTACTTCAAGGAAATTTAAAAACAGTTATTATTCCTCAGTGGCTTATGGTTGTACTCGTAGGAGGCTTATTTGAACTATACATGAAGTGATCCAATACTGCGCGTTTATCATTGAATTCCTAAACACAATGTTAGCCGGGGGTAGAATTTTATAACTTCCTGGTTTTTTTTTTCAATTTATTCGTTTAATTTCTAAGACTTCCTTTCATCATGCAGGGGCAATGACTATCTGCTCTCCTTCAACAAACGTTTCAAAGTTCTCGATGACCTTGAGCGAGCACTCGACAATTTTGTCACTTAGTTGAGACAAGAAACTATGTGTTGGCCTACAGCAATGTATTTATCGAAATTAAATACTCTTTGTGTAAGTTTTGACGTTTGAGGCACAAAGCATGTACCGACCTCAACCAGAAACATGAGCTTGTTTACTTTAACCGCCTCAAAAGCGTTCGAAGATTTGCATATGAATCGAGTATATTTCTACAGGTACTATTTTAATTACTCGTTGTCTTTCCATGAACGAATTTCCCGCGAAGCTGTCTTTCAGGATCAATAGCGAATCATTCTTAATTGAAAGGGTAATTATTTTAAGTCGAATGATTGTTTGTAGATGGAACAAAGAATTTTAATTACCAAAGCGAAGTCTGGAGTATTCACAACTGCATTTCACGAATTTACTGTCTCCAGTCAAGATTGTCATAAGGTCTTGGGTCGTCTTGGTCGATTTCGCCGGAGAAAAAACTGCTACCGGACAGCCGAAGAAATGATATCACATCTTGATTTATGAAAGATTTCGGCATCGGTGATACAAAAGCCCTTAATCTTCCTCTAAAGAGACTGGCTGTTGTGTAGCAATTACGAACTGATAATTGCCTAAAGATCCGTCACAAAGAGATAAGAACACTCTCCGCCCTATCTTGTTAAAAAATAGAAAACTTTTCATGATTTATCAAAACGTCCGCAACAGCATTGGATAAAATACTTCAAGCATCCAACCGCGCAGTAAAATATTATTTTTCTTACAGCCTGCTGAAACTTGAACAAACACGATCCTTTATTTACAATACACTATTCTCAAGCTAAGTGACCCGGATTATACAGGATTAAACTCAAATTCTGTTTAAAGAAGAGGCTCGAAGCCAAAAATAAATTGCAAGCACGTACATAATGTTACCCGAAATAAACTTGGAGAGATTGGTATCACCTTGTTTTCACTCTACTTGCGTTCAATATTGAAGACAACACTCCAGTTGAATAAGATAATTCTGCTGGTCCAAAGTTTAATTAAACGTACTTTTCGTTTTGAGCCAGCTTTGAATGAACTAATACAAAGTTAATCAAGTCAGCTCTTCAGGGACCCTTAGAAATACACAGCACCTTGTGCAAATCGCTTTGCGGAAATACCCTCAAACGGGTCTTCCTATCGACCGGTTTCCTTATTGAACGCAGTCGAATAAATATTTAATCATATTCTGCGAAGGATAATAAATAAATATGCCCGCTTCATTTTATTCTGTGACTATCGTGTGTATTCGGGAGGTTATTTAAGTACTAAGAATCCACATTATTCCCAAATTATTCCAAGACGGAGATTATTGAAAACTTGCGCAATTATTCAGATTATATTTAAATTTTCGATACTTTTTCGTACATGATATTAAAGTTAAATGATGGAAATAGATGTGTTCCTGTATGACATCTGGAAAAGATTCGTATCAAATAAGCGTTCTGCACAGAGTACCCTCGTTGCTCTCACACCCGCAACCAGCTGCTGCTGTAAATTAATCCAATCTTACCAAAAGTGGCTTTCCCTTTAACCCACGTTACAACTAAAAATTCCAAACAAGATTATTCCCGAAAAATAAACTTCGTATTAAGAAAAGATTTACGTTCGAGATTTATTGTAAATAGTTCAAGAGTTCGGCTAAATTGAACTTCTTAAAAGAAAAACAATTTGCGCGCATTTTTTTTTGTTTTTTCGATTTCGATTCGGAGATCGATAACGCAGTTAGTGTAGTCAGCATGCAACCCAAAGCACTCCGCCAAAACTACAGTGGTGGCGCTTGAAGTATTACCGAAGCAAAGTCTTAACGTACTTACCCAAAATAAGAAAACATGATCCGCACGAAAACAAAAGCAAAGCTTGTTTCACTGGCCTCTCGCACATCGTGCCCTGGTCTGTTGTTTAGTACTGCGGCGTGATACAGAGAGCTTTAATCCACCAAAGAAACAATATGGCGAGTTTTGTTTTGACACGTGCTTTGCGACCACACTACTCGTATATTACGGTGCCGCTCTTCGAGACTTGGATCAGCAGTTGCGTATCAGTGAGTTGCAAACTGTGACCTGCTGCATTTCTCTTTACGATTTGTTGACGGTGCAAATTAATAGCGGCGTAATTGATGTAGAGACGCATGCGCGGCACCTGATTGTTGATTTGCCGTCAATCGTTGAGATGGTTGAAATACGCTGTTTGTGGCGTAATCTCGTGTTTGTTTTCAATAACATAGGCTGGCCGTGTCTGGAATAGTTGTGTCTAGGAAACTAAATATACATGAGTTCATTTAACAACTGATTAAAGTGGGATTGTCGGTTTTTAATCAAAGGTGGTTAGGATTTTCTTTACAAAAAAAAAAAAACACACTGAAAACACCTTGCTTTTCTAGTGCCTGAGCAAATAGCTTTTTCTGGCTTTGATTCCAGCCGTGGAGCTCGGTGGGTCTGATATATTTCAGAGATATTGCGAGCCACTAACATGATACAAATAATTAAACATAACATGCGAATGATTACCGTGGGATAACGCAAACAAGAATGTTGAAAAACTGTGCGCTATATTGCTCTTCAGAGACAGCATTCTCTTTTTAGCGTTCGTTCAACATATTTCACTTAATGTTCTCGTGAGGATAGTGGTGCTAAATTCTAAGTTGTGTTGGGCTTCGCTTTAGACTTAAAAAGTGAATACCATACACTTACGTGGAGTCAATCTTTTATTAAAAATACTCTTCAAACAAATTGCACAAATGCATTTGTGTTGTTTTTCGTTCGTGTGGCCTGTCTTACTCTATTACCAGACGATTAAGAAATTAAGATATTTACCATTCCATCTAACTAAGCGCATGCATGGCTTGTTATATATATATATAATATATATATAAAAAGGTTTGAAAAAATGATCCTGTTTGAGTTAACTTGAAGTTGTCATCTTATGATCTAAAGTTGCAAGAATGTTTTTCGCCTTCTGAGGGTCAGTGATTAAAAATCCGGTTCGGACTTATTTACTTCATGCACATAATGTATTAACTTATTTTTTTTGTAAATAAGACTCCTTAAAAGCGCGTGGGTTAAAAAATTCCAAATCAATCTTCTTAGAATGTGATCTGACCTTGGTGTCTATTCAAAACATTACCGGCAGAATTACGGCATGCCCTACATGCTTGTAGGTGTAGTTAAAACATGAATGACACCCCGTATCCGCTTTGTAAGGCAATCGAAGTCGGAAACAGCTGTATCGGCAAAGAAGCTCTCTTGGTTTGCTAAAAGATAATTTTTTTCTAAGCACCTTTACACAGCGAACGGAAAACACGTTTCAGCGTTTGAGTATTCTCAGCAGGTATAAGATCAGTCCGGCTTTTCTTCTACTTAATAAGAATATCTCGGTCTGTATCATAAAAGAGCCATTAACTTATATGTCAGACGATAACAAAAAATAGATCGTTTAAGACAAAGAACCTCTATATAGAAATTGATAGATACATGTAAGTCGTCATAAGAGGTGTAGGTTGATAAATTTCAAAAGCCGCAATGCTTGTCTTGTAGAGTTTTCTTAGGTTGAAAAAGTACTTCTACAAAGAATGATTTAAGCCAATGTCCTACGGTGATTTTCTTTTGTCCAAATTAAATTCGTCTACTAGAAACCGTCCTTTAAAAACTCTAATGGATCTGTAGAATGGTTTTTTGTAACAGCACGTTCGTTACATCAAAATTCTAACACGGCACCGAGGTGTTCAAGACAAACATCTGTATTTCGTGGTGTTTTCTTTGTATTGAAGTCACTTTTGGAAAATGAGGGCCAAAAAAATAAAACACGGTTTGCAATTTTTTCCCTGAAAGCCTTGGGCCATGTTAGAATATTGATGGCCTATTAAATTACGAATTATGAGTCATTGACCTTTTTCAGAGTAAACAGAGCGGATTGCAAAAAGCTGAATGTCATGAGTACTGCGATCAGATCAAATTATTTTGAGTTCAAGGCCATTCTTGGAATTTCAAATCTGAAAAAATAGGGGCATTGGTCTTGTCAGGATTAGGGACGTTTGCGCGAAAATTTTCTACTCGATAGATTTTTTTTAAAACTTCTACTGCGACAGATAATGGCTTACTTGTTTCAGAAATGAAATAAAAATTGGGGGTCTCCGGCGTCTGGAAAACTTGTTTGATTTTGATAATTTGGTGCGCGTAATTCAGCATGGTCTCCAGGGTTTTTTAGTTTAAAATATCAAAGATAAATCAACAGAGGCAAACTATCCTAATAATATTTTGTATAAGTGAATCTGTAGCGTTAATAATTTCAAATATTGCCATCATTTTCACAAACCTGCCGCAAAGATAGACGAAGAGGTCAAATGAACGGAATTCGATGGAGCGTTTTGCAAAAAATTCAAACTTCTACTCGATAGATTTTCTTCATTTTTTCGCAAAACGTAGAAAATCGGTAGAGAAAATGACCCATCGAAAGCAAAATAGGGGTCACCGAACGTTCAAGATCGTTAAATCCACGCAAAGCTATAGCAATGGCCATTTGCCCTATTATTGGTCGGCTTAGTACTTAGCGGGCGCGCTCGATGCATAAAAGCAGTTCTAATTCACTGATTGAGAATTTTTATCATTACAACACCTTCAAACAAGACAGACAAAAGTAAAAAAAAAGATCACTTGCCCTATAAGAAATATTTAAACTTCTTATGAGAAAAACTTCTCACATCTCCGCAAAAAAGGAACAACTAGAAGGAAATAATTTTTTATAAATTGCCTTGGCTTACCTTCTTTTTACAATTGTACAGACCGGGGAAGCGGTTACTAGAGAGGGGTGGGGCGGGGGTTAACTTTGAAAAGAGGCCTTATGGCACCCATGGTAAGTGAGTTCAACTGAGCACGGCTCACTCGAGAGATAAGAAAAGTCAACTTTTGACAGGCGTGCGTAGCTTTTGTCCCAGAAATTCAGGATACTTTCAGCAGACACCGAATATGTTTAATTTCATCAGTATCGGATTCCTTCATTCATCAAATTAAAAAAGCATCACCACTGTCGCCTACATGAACCGGAAGACCGAAAAACAGTGTTGCCAATAAGACTGCAAAGTGAGAGAATGAACATTTTTTCCTGGTACATGGGAAGAAGAGGGTCGATTTTAAGGCTGTGGGAGAAAACCTTCCGGGACCAAAGCAACGTTTTCGGTAGAGCCCAAAGTTTTTCTTGCAGCTTTTATTCCTGTGTTCCTTTGTTGGTTACGAGGATTTGGTAGTACAACTTTCCTTTCCACTTCATATTCTTGTCAGCTCTCTGCGTTGGCTTAATGGAAATTTTAGGTCACTTATATAATGGGCATAGAACATTGAAATAAGCGAGAAAAGCTTGCCCTGCTTCTTAGAAATATATATTCTAAATGTTTTCGGTTGAAATGGTAGCTTGAGGTCACCACAGATATAAAAGGGACTTCTTTCTCCATTTTGATACATTTGTGTTTTATTTTATTACATTGCCTTTGTGAGGGCCCCTACCAAACAAATGCGAAATGTTCAGCTATTGTAATTTCATTTAGATTTTTGTCAGATTTCTGTTCTCTGGAGTTCGGGAATTTACAAACTTAACAAGCAACCACAAACGATAAATAACAAACAAATCGACTTTCTTAAAGTATTGGAGTGCTTTGCAACAATGATTGGTTTTCTGTTCAAATTAGAATTTAAGAATAAGCTTTTTGGAAAACAACGAATATCAAAAATTGGGGCAAAAAATTAACTAGACAAAAGGGAGAGCACATTACCAAGCTCAACCCTCGCTAGGAACTGAGACCCGCGTAAGATACCTGCTGACCAGCAAAACCAACAAACTAGCCACCAAACATGTCTGCTATTAATAATTGCACAGGTATTCCGATTACACGATTTGTGTTTGAATATTGTGGCCTCTGAAGATTAAAAGACCAAACAAACTTTGAAACCTCCAACCAATCGGTACACCATGTTTTGGTCCGCTAAAAGCAAATAAAGGTTTCCTAAAACGTAATCAAACGCCTACATGTGGTTTCAGGACACTGTATTGTGTGTGATTTTTCGTTCTTTTTGGGGTAAAATTTTAGGTGAAGCTTTCAATGGATGCACGTTGCTTCAGAGGAAGTTGCGTTTTCTTTACAATTGACTCAAAAGCTTTCCCCAGTTTACAGCATAATGATAGAACTCGAAAAGCGCGAAGGCATTTTTGTATGGAAGTTAGATGCCTGCTTTCTTGTACTCGAAACATGTTGCGAAATTCATTTTCAACTCACTTTTTCTGATGTCCAAGAGATATTTATATAGTTTTGATTTATTTGTTTCTTTTAATCGTGGTCTTACCGTGAAATACCTCTCCAGGGAAAGTAAGGATATCTCATCGCCCACATTAGTGAGTGAATTGCCCTGAGGTCTCTGTCTGTGTCGTCTCATTAAGAAGTTCGCCCTGCATGTTTGAATGAAATGATGGAAGATACAAATATTCGACCAACCTGCATGAAATGCATCCACCTTTTGCAGCTGTTTACGTTAAAACGTTCACACATGATATTTTACATGAGATTATACTCACTGTGCTCACCACATTTAATGACAAAGAAATAGAATACAACATTTAGCATGTATCAGTCTTGTATTCAGACCTGAGATTAGGATTTTAAAATGTCATACACTTACTCTAATTGGTGTCTTTCGTGCTTCCATCAAAGCAAAAGGGCTAAAAGACTCACAAGCCACAAAAGAAACGACAGGTTTGTACATTTTTATCACAGCTAGCTTTATTAAAAGTATATCGATGTTTATGTCAGCCATCGATACAGAACATGAAAGCGTTTATTTACTTTTGCTCTCAATTTATTTGAGACTGTATAGATAAACATCACCTCACAGCAAACTAACATTATTTACATTCGATCTCCGACTTTCTCTCATTTGTATTTTTTCTGAAGTCCGAGTTTTGCAGAAATTCACTTATCTGCCAGAGAGAAATGAATAACTATATAAGCGTATCTTAATTCTACTCATGCCTTATAGCTTCTTACACTTATTATTCCCTGGACCTACCTCACAGATGCTTTACACCCATTGGCAGCTTATCTCTGGAGTTGAGCGCACTTTGTTTCCCAGCAATAATTGTCATCTAACCCGGAGATTCAATAGCTTGGGTTTCCTTAGATATTCAAAGCCAATGCGTCAAGAAAAAACCGTCAGATTGAATATATACCCTGGTTCTCAAGACATGAGGGATGAAAAAGTTAAGTTGGATACCAAAAACACCAAGTTTCAGCTGATAGTAATAGCATATCTAGGCTTGCAGATTTTATGGTTGCAAAAGAAAGTTCGTCTAGTATTTTGTTTTATTATCCTCAACTCAAATGATTGGTCGGTGTGGCCGTCTTAAGAATTATCAAATCGTCAGAGCAAGCGTATGTTCTTCGATTGTGCACCACAATCGAATCAATTGTGGCCGTACTTCGACTAAAAGGAGCATATTGTATATCGAAAGATTGCTTAAATTAGTCTCCCGACAATAGCACGAATTAAACAGAAGGAAACATACAAAGCTGCCGAATAAAGATCGATTAGTCCTCATTCTATGTCCTCTTTTAAGCCAAATTGTTCAAAATCGGGCGTATTCATAAGAGAAACTAACAATACAGGCTTAATTAAATTTCGTAAACCTGTCGAATACCTAAAGGGTTTACAGTTATGTTCAAGTTAAATATTTTGTAAATGCGATAGTATGCACTTTATTCCAAAATGGCCATATTATAGTGTTCTTTTGTTTTCCTCCAAATTACCCCTTGTTGCCTCGTTCTTAAACTTGAAGTTCAAAAGAATATTTTCCCTTGAACGAGGCAACAAAGGCTGAATGGTAGGCAATAAAAGGACACTAAAATAGTGGCATTTTTGGAATAAGATATCTGTAAATGCATTTATTAATTTTTAGGTGAAATGCCGTTGCTGTAATTATAATGGATGCGCTAGATGTAGATATATCCAGAACAACTGATGTTTAAAATAGTTTTATGGAGCAAAAAACAACACTGAAATGTAGTCAACACTTGAAGAGTGCCGTTTTTTAACAACATTTTGAAAGATCCAATTTGTAGTGTGTAATATTAGTATTGTAAGCAATGTAAGTATTGTTGGTAATGTTAGTATTGTAAGAAGTGTTAGTAGTGTAAGTGATGTTAGTAAAAAAAAATAATAAATAATTATTTGGAAAGATCCTTCCACATTCCAGTGCAAACGCTGTTAGTTCGAGATCACACCAACAATGCAAAACCAAATGAGAAATCCCACAGCAGGAGAGCTCATGCCGCTGGCTGTGCCAGAAATAGCATCCAAATCAACACTTTTCGCCGGATCGAACACTGGTATTTTTTTCTGTGTATTGGGACCGTCTTCTTCCGATCGGACTTTAGGGACAGTCTTCTTTGTTGGTGTCGTTGACACTTGTTGTGTGGTGTTAACTGTTGTGTTAAAACTGGTGCTAATAGTGGCGTTATCTCCAGCGATAGAAACGCTGGTTGATGGTTGCGTGGGTGTTATCTCAGTAGATTTCCCAGAGTTAGTCGCTTTCACTAAGAGAAATTTAAGAAATGAAAAAAGGTGGGTGCATTACAAAATGTTTTACAATAATAATAATAATAATAATAATAATAATAATAATAATAATAA
>OMLO01004289.1_pt1 | contig 11890 bp, 14 predicted proteins | sample 1674811 | NCBI WGS metagenome assembly OMLO01 (sample SAMN06265003, study PRJEB25207) | coral metagenome | isolation source: Coral host | place: Mexico:La Bocana,Puerto Morelos, Mexico | collected 2008-11-13 | reverse complement strand
AAGTACGATGTTAGTCACGTTAGCCCAAAGCTATGATTTGCTATTATTTGCCACAACCTGAACATTGTCCTTTCCATATTTCAGCCAGTCATGTCGGTGTTTCGTGTTCTGCTATTCTGAATAAAATGGACAACGATGCTAATTCTTGTCTTCACTTGGCAGTTCAACATGGCCACATCAAGGTAAAGTGTGCGGTCAGTGTTTAACTTGACCAACCCGGGGCGTGTACTCCATTGTATAAGCTATCTGGGTAGTACCGCTGTGAAGGGTTTGTAACGAGTTAAGTCTGGGATAGCGTATAGAAACTGGACAGTTTTGATCTACCATAAGTTAAACTGGAAAGTGACTTTGTAGGATAGTTAGCGTACGTCAGACTATGATAATGATAAAGGTCTTGCATTAAAAATAGCTAGTCTGGGAAAAGGAAGGGTTTTCTTTGTTTCCTAGTCTAGAATAGGGTTGCAGAATTAAGCTGAATATTGTCCAGTATAGCCCGTGTCCCAGATGCACACGCTTATCTAAAGATTTCGTCCTATGGTACTGCCATCTGATACACCGCCAGTAGCTCCTATTGCTCTGGGTTGAATGTAATCTTCTCTTTGTGACTAGAAATGAAAGGCCTGTTCATGTATCTGTGGCCTGGCCGCTCGCGGCGGACCTTCTTTGTTATAAAACCTCCCTTTATTATTTATTGTTTCTGTAGATAAGCTACTTCCTACTTGGTCCAAAGCTCCTCTCCACTCGTTCTTTCACGAATATAATTTTGCTAGGATTATCCTTTCTTGAAACAGTAGGAGCTTTATAAATTTCACTTTTCAATTCCAATGTTATCAACTGCTTCCGCTGGCCATCCTGTCTGTCGCCACGGCCTGCTACACTGGAAGATCCAGCCGCAATGCGGACTGAGTCCTTGTCCTCGTATTCAGGTGTTCCGGTCTTTATTTCGGCCTATAACAATCAAGATAAAGAAACCTCAGAGAGGTATTCTCCTTTTTTAGAACGCCTAACATTAAGTGCATTGTAACATGAGACATTTAGCGTTTTTGTTTTTTTTGATCACTTTAAAGTTGCCAAGGGATAATGGTCAGCCGAGAACCGCGATCCAAACAGGGAATAAACACAGATACGTACGAGACATCAAATGGAATAGCATAGATGCTTTTTAAACGAATGTAACATAGTAAAATAACTCAGTTGTTTCAATCACATTTTGATTATTGCACTTTATAGTGCCTGAGTCATATAATACTCAGGGCAATCTACTTATCCTGAAATTAGCTTTGATTATCTTCCTCTGTAAACGGAGTAAAGGTGTCTGTATATATATAGCGTGAGAAAAATAGATTTCTCTGAAGATCATTTCACCACCGAGAGCCCGAGGGAGCGGCTTAGTCACTAAATTAAGGGTTAATTGACCTACATGTTTGGAGCCATCATCCCGGGCGTCACTGATCACATCATCAAATGGCGCAGGCGCAACAGAATTACTTCTTTTCTTCAGCCATCTTCCAATAGCCGTGCGCGGCCGTTGTTGTCTGTGCTCTCTACCATTGATAACGTTCCCTTCCTCTCCACCATTGATGCTCCTCTCATAACAGAGGTTTTCAACCTCTTCGAGCTTCGACTCCTTCTCGCCCGTCATTCTGCCTTGTTCAGATTGACCAACGAACTGGGAGTTGCCAAAGTCTTTTCTCTTCTTTTTTTTCTTCTTTGTCTTTAACTTTGGCAGTTTAAGACGAGAGTTTTGGTCCTTTTGCGGACACATCCAATCGTCTCCTACGTGATCAAAACTGAGGGTGTCGGACACGAGAACAGGCGTGGCTATGCTCCGAATCGGAACGTTGGGAAAGGACGTTTGCCTAAATTGGACGAGCGGCTTTCCATCAGTGGAATGTATATCCGGTAGAGGATTCCTTCCTTGCAAATCCTTCTTCCTTCTGTTATCTTCTCTTGTCTTTTGCTGTTTCATTTGGTCATGCGGCAAGCCCCGAGCAGCTGAATAGCTGGGCAAACTAGTTTGCTTCTTCACTGACTGGCTTAGCTTCTCAGGGCTTGTCGCCGATATTTGACCGATATTTGACCCTGCACCAGAACATGAGTTGGAAACTGTATCGTGTTGACTCCTGCAATTGTCAATCTTGACATTGCCGAATCTCTTCGGTTGTTCGTTTTTGACGAACCTCTTGCACTTTGGTCTCGGAATTCTAGCCTCCTCAACTTCACTGTGCGAGAATACTCCGTTTCTCTCAGAGGACCAATCTTCCTCTTTCATATCCCCACCTGTAGACCTCCCAGCCTTTGAGTCAAATCGTTGGCCACTAGAGCCTTTCCTGATGTTCTGTCCTGCTCTTGGGTGAGATTTCACCTGCGGGAGCCGACAAGCTTCGTTCTTGGCATGGTTTTTCGTCTCAGAAGAAGCGCTAGCACTTTCCCCGCTCTGATTTCTTCTGGAAGGCATCACAACATTTTGCAAATATCCCATGAACGTTACGAATTTATCCATTATAACGAAAATTTTCTGTCCAACTAGACACGGTTTTTTTAACGTGGCAGGTCACAGAAAAAGTGTTTTCGATATGAGTGTTTGCTTTATTGCGTCATTAATTTCAATGACGTAAAAGACAGAAATTAACACGACGTAACTTAATTGAATTAGAACAGTTTTGGAAATGGTGGTGCCTTAAATAAAACGAAATCAAATTGAGCGTTACAATTGCAACGAACGAGACATGGTGTTATCTGTTTTAAGCGATATAATTCAGGGTTTTATTATTTTTGATCTTCAATGACTTTACAGCGCACGCACACGCGCAGGCTAACTAGCAATAGTTTACTTGTTTGCAAAGTGCGCGCGCAACCGCAAAAAGTCTGGCCCGGGTTATCGCTATCTACCGGATAAATCATTATCTAGTGGTTTGCGTGGTTTGTTTTGTCAGCTCTTATCTACTGGATAGCGATTTATTAGTACATAACGTTATGCACCTTTCGAACTGGGCCCTGGATTCTTTTCCCGCACAGAAAAGGTGAAACAGGTTATTTAGCGGAACAAGGCATGACTTCCGCTAGCTAGCCTAAAAAGCTCTGTCATGGAAAGACAGAGTGCAGTTTGTCTTGAATAAAGGGCCATCTTTGATTAAGTTTGTCGTTGGTAACTCAAGATAACACTGTCCTGCCCATTTCTGAGGCATTCCACTGGGGTTTCAGAAAACCTATTTGTTTTGAATTCTCTGAAACATTGTTCTAGAAATAAATGAGATGAAAACAATCTGTAAGACGTTTTTGACATACGTATCTATATTGTATGATATGAAATAGACGTTACCTGGCCACCGCATATAGAGGGAGGGAAAGAAAATTGGGGAAAATGCAAATGTTATTTGGACATTTCTTCAGGCAGCTGAGGTTTGCATAAAATACGGAGCTGATACATGCGCTCTGCAGGTGAGATTATTTTCAAACTAATAATTCTAGCATGGCTTATTAAAAATGTAGTTCGTACTTTGTTCTATTGACTACTTTTTAATTTCCTGAGGCGATTAAAGTGTGCTTAAATAGAGTCTGAACAGATTTCATACTCTACAAAGAGGGATTGGTCATTCTCTCTTGACTCTATAGACTGTTTAATATGTAGATTTAGCCAAGCCCCAAAGCGGAGCTCTACATTTGAGTCCACAATATGGTCAAGTGATACTGGTCAGCGGGTACCTTGTATTGACAACCTAGATACGTGGTGTTACCGGTGACCATTGTGGTTTGATCGTTGATTCGTTCTTTTATATAACATTTACCATATATGGTCTCAAACCAATATATGTCCTGAGACACCACGTAACTACCATTGACAAGTGTTAAATGTCTGCTTGTTCACGATGTACATGTACGATGTACGTTGTAAACAAAGGCAGCGTGTCTCGGTCAACAGATTAGCCAGAGCATGACCGAGATCATATATTTGAATTTTTTTTGATATATCCATCCATTTGCATTCTTCACCTTCTATGGGAATGTTATATACTCACAATGTGACTAGCTCCCAGTTGGCCTGATGGCTCAGTTGGTAGAGCACTGGACCGGTATTGCAGAGGTCATGGGTTCGATTCCCGTTCAATCCTGATTTTTTTTTCAGGCCTTAATTTTAAAGATGCTTAAGTTTTGTGCATAACTGTAGTGATCAATCATAAATTCATATCTTTCTCCGCAGTTGAAATATATGATCTTTCATGCATTCATTTGCACAGTTGAGTTATGTTGCTTAACATATCGTGATTCTTGTGCAGTCAGATTCAAGATTTTAGGGGCTGAGAGCTACTGTGTAAAGTTACTGAATCAAGGTTGGAATAACACCGCCTTGGACCAGAATTGTACCCACTTTACAAAACTTATCACATCTGGCAAAAACCTCTTTGATGAGGTGACAAACTATGAGTTTTTGTGATTTGTAGACAGTGTCTTCGCCTTTTTTCGTACACAGGATGATTTGTGTTCCCCTCTTCATGTAGCCTGTGTAAACAGTCACTATGACATGGCCAAACTTCTCTTGATGAACGGGGCGTCAATTCATGACGAAGATGCTGATGGAATGACACCTATTTTAAGGTTATTGATCCCATGAAATCTCCTTGCTATAGTAATGAGGGTTTCATGTGCTCGTAGGCAGGGGACAACCTCGTTCCCAGGGAACGAGGTTGAGGCAGGGGACTTCGTACTGCTAAGTGTGTGCCTGCGTGCGAGGTGTGGTCGGGTGGGGAGAGGAATTGGTAGCTGGTAATTCTATTTGTTAACAATTTTCTCATTTAGTGTTTAACGGGTAAGTTTTACGTATTTTGTTTTAGACTCTCGGAAAACAGGATGTTGAATGATATTAAGTTACACTGACACCTAAATCGCGAGGCCATACTACATAACATTTCATCACACGGCAGTAATGATAATAATAACATGATTAGAAACATTTGTAATTTAAATGGCTATCTTTGATTAATGGCTACAGCAGAAACGTACAAGTTGCTACTTGCTCAGGCTTTGCTTTTTGTTCCGACATTTCACAGGGCAAGCCTGGCGGGAAATGTAGACATCATCGAGCTTCTTCTGTCAAAGGTTAGCGATAAAAAAACTATCCACGGCAAAACACCCATAGCGAGATTAAGCGAGCCTGATATACCGCTGAAACGTACCAAAAAGGTACGGTTAGATATTTGCCATACCCAAATTCGGCTGAGAGAGCATGATATCGTAACCATATTAGGTCAGTGACCTGATATCGCAGGATATCAGGAAAGTAGACACGACTTCTGATTAGCTAATTGCGAGTTTAGGTACGGCAAGGAGCTGTAGACTATAATCTGATATGTGCTATATAACAAGTAATTTGAATTTAGCTTTTTTCAACTTAGTTACGTGATTTTCCTACATTTTGTTAGTTCTTACCATTTTTTTAAACTGAAGGGTGCTTGTATTTCACCTCAACCAAACCACTGTGGGCCCTCACCATTGATGTGTGCTGTGAAAAGAGGTCATCACCGCGCTGTAAAGTTTCTCCTGCAACAAGGATCACCTATTGAGCTGCGAGACTACAATCACAGAACATGTTTACACGTGGCTGTTTACAGCTCTGAGGCGGAAACGCTGAAAATACTTATTCAGGTGATGAGTTTAAAGAGATTTGACATTTACCTAAACAGTAACTGTATAGCCTGCTTTTGGAAGTTTCCACAAATATCACTTAAATTGGCCTGAATGTCATTCCGAAAATTCTCCAAAAATTTCTAAATATCGTACTTAAGTTTTCTAAATATCTAGCAAAACCTTCTAGGTATCTTTTATTTTTGTTAAAAATAATCCGACTTAGAATCAGAAGAAGATTCAGACGCTTCAATGTTACCAACTTCCGCCATTTTGGAAAATTGCTGCTTTAGTGTTATTATTCAGTAACATAGAATACATTTTTCAAGGGGTAAATCGCTGTGCTGGATTTTTTTAGCGTAGAAATGTGCATTTTTCAAGTAACTAGCGAGAAAAACACAGGGCTGAGCCATTAAAAAGATAGAAACGTTTCTAAATATCCCTATATTTTCTAAATATCCTATTTTTAAAAATATATCCTGAGTACTCCCCTTTTTACTGGAGGAAAGGCCTGGCCAGTTTGTTGACAAATTGAAAAATATATAATACAGTGATAATTAACTCGAAGCAAAAAATGCGACCTCTACAAGCGCGCAGAAAGCTTTTAATGTATTCTGTGAATATCCTGTTAGCTAACAAATATTTCTTGGCTGATTGTAGAATGGAGGAGAATGCTTGTTAAACAGCAGGGACAAAAATGACAAGACACCTCTTCACTACGCGGCCACAAATGGAAATTTACAGGTGAGAAGGTTTGCACCGGGAAATAACGTCGGTTTTTTTTTTCATTTAAAAGACTTGGACATTCAGACATTACCACTAAAAAATACTCTGACCAAATTAAAGTTGCCACGCCAAGTTGTAACCATAGTAATAGGTTTTGCTTCTTAGCTACTATTGCTATAAATTCCATTAAATTTCACAGAGAGAATTCATAATATCGATACATTTTATCCCAAATAGATTATACAAGAGCTTTTGATAGCTGGTGCAACACTGGACATCAAAGATGAAGACGAGAGGATCCCACTTCATTACGCAGTAGAGTGAGTGGTGGCCATGGAAACAAAAGCTCGTTAAATTTGAATAACTCTTTGGAGAATCTTCCACTGAGAGTAATGTGACTTGGCAGAGAACACTACGCGAGAATGTTATTCAGGCAGCTCAACACGCTCATAACATCAAGTGTTTTTCCGAATACTTGTAGACATATAATGAAAATATGTGACATCCCTGAAAACCTCTAACTAATGGTTTCCATCTTCTACAGAAATGGCGATCTTGCTTGTGTCCGCGCGTTGTTAGAGGCTTGCCCAGAAACCATTCACATGACCGACTTTCGTCTCCAAAACTGTTTACATTTTGCCGCTGCTGACGGTCATATCTCTGTGGCCAAATATCTTCTGGAGCAAGGAGCCGCTGTTGATAGCAGGTGAATAACGACTTAGTTACAGGTTTGGATAAACACAAACCTGGAATACCAAGAACACAATTAATTAGGCGGTTTGCGAAAAACGATAGCAGCAATAAGCACGTTTCAACTTTAACGATTTTGGGGCTAGTTGGCAACGCCGTTTTGGTTACTGTCGGAGCCCATCACTCTCAGAAGGGCTATATTTGTCAGCACAGCAAAAAAGGCGTTTTATTAATGTAAGATGCTTCATCTCTCCAGACTTTTTAATACCGTGTATAAAATCTCTATTTCAGTTCTTCTTAATACTCTTAACATCAGTCTTTTCACGAGCCAAAGTGCATCATTTTAGTCTCTAGCAAAGCTAACTTAGAAAAGCTTAAGTCTGCATACATGTACGATCCAAGTGACCCATCAGTTCGGAATTTATCCCGGTTTCTGTAGCATGAAGCGACTAGGAGTACTTCTACTCCCCCCTGATGGGATGCTCCCAGCATCACGCTTGCCGGCACACATTTATACACCCGGGGGGAGAGAGGCACTGTGAGAGTCAAGTGTCTTGCCTCAGAACACAACATAATATCCGCGGCCAGGGTTCCAACCCGGACCGATAGTTCCGGAGAACAGCGCATGCGCTAACCACGAGGCGGCCGCGCCTTCCTATCGTAAGACTATACTAATTATTAATTTACTGTTTGTCCATATTTTCTTCAGAGACGATGAACGCTTGACGCCATTGATTCAGGCAGCGTTTTGTGGTTGTAAGTTAACGACGGGTTTATTGCTTGACCAAGGAGCTAAAATTGATGCTACGGACAAAAACGGGGTATGATAAGTTCATAGGACGGTCTAGATATGTTGCAGGTCTGATATTATTATGACTATAGCTTCGTGAGCGGGTAATATGAACCAAATCCTGTGTTGTCATTGGCTACCCAAGCGGGCAAAATAAGGATTGCAATTGGCTTTTCCAAGATTGTTTGGTGAACTGCGATTGCTGGGTATTGGCCTTGATCTTTTTTGCTTGTTTATACGGAATGATTCATGATTCACAATGGAACAGTAAGTTCACGTTGAAGTTTATTCTGCAACTTCTACCATCTTTTTTTGCCAACAGTGTACAGCGTTGATTGCTGCGGCAATGCAAGGCAAGGTGGGGGTTTTACGCCTGCTGCTCGATAGAGGAGCAGACCTGAGGCTTATGACAACAGATAGAAAAAACTGCCTGGAATCTGCAATATCAAACGGTCATCATGATGTTTGTATGGAGATTATCAACCACGACAGGTATACTGGCCAATCACAGATTAATTCCCCATCACAGTTTCATATTTTACCCAGACAGATATTAAAGTATGTAAAGTTATGCGTTATATTTCTGGGATCGACTCCAAAACGTAACAATAATAGGGCCGCCAGGCATCAAACTACAAACAATGTTAGCCAATTGAATTACTCCTCTAAAATAATATGATTGGTGAGCAATAAACCATTTTAATGACCCGAATTTGCTGATGCGGGCGTACAAATTGTCTTTAACCCGGCAGGTGGAAGGAGGCTTTTCCGAAGTGCAGCAAGGAATCCAACTTCATTCCTTTGAAACGATTAATTGAAACATTTCCACAACTAGCAAAGGTGAGATATGATACCATTTATATTTTTACGAGTTTTGCCGTATTTTGACCAGCTCGTAGGGCGAGTCAAAATACAAACGATTAATAATTCGTAATGATACATCAGTGAGTAAAAATACTGAGTACTAAGTGCAAATATCGTGTAATATTTTCATTCATTAGATAGATACTGATGAAATACCATTTACTAAAAAATCATATCTTCACCGCGCACAGTGAAGATACTATTTTTATCTTTCACGCGTGAGGATATTGCGATAAGTGACATTTTGTCGGATAAGTGACTATTTTGGCTGTTTCTAAAGTGAATAAAAAAAGTTGTTTTTATGTGGAAATTTCATCAGTATCTATAAAATAAACGAAACATTACATGGCCGCTTGGGGATACGGATTTTTTCTTCTCGTGCTGAAAGTATCTCTCACTCGAAGATAAAACTCGTATCCCCGCACGGCCATATAATATCCTCTATTTATTTCAGGTTGTGATGGATAAGTGTATTGAAACCTCCGAACACCTGACATCGGACGAGAATTACTCGGTAAGAACTGAATACAAATTAGTACAAGAAGTAGGAAAAAAAGCATGTAAACGCGACTTTTAATTACACCTCCTGCACGCAGATATCTTACTAAATATTTGTCTTAAGCAATACCTGTGCACGACTTTGTTATTCGTTAACCCCGCGGATACGATGTCTTCTTCCCCAGCCTCTAGGAGACTGGGCTCGAGCTTTCTGGTTTCCACCAACGTGGACAAGTAAATGGCAGCACAAATTAGTTCATGCAGGTCTTCACACACCACATTATAACATACATACACTACATTAGCACTTATGTATCAGCAAAACTAAACAGCGAAGTAAAACATGACAGTAGCGAAGTCAAAATCCAGCGCAATTAAAAAGGTCTTTCATTTGCCTGACCAGAAAACAAGTTCATAAATTCCTTTACATCCTTAGTATGATATCAAGATAAGTAAAGTATAATGATTCATGGCTTATTTGCATTTTAGGTAACTTATGATTTTGAATACGTGAATCCTGACCCCTCTCTCCTCAGTGACGGTTGTGGATTTTTTGCACCAAAGGTAACAATAACGACATGAACAAGAACAAGGACAACCACAACAGCGTCAATGACAACAACAATAACAACACAACAACAATGACAACGACAACAACAGCAAGGACAACAACAACGACAACAAGGACAACAACAACGACAACAAGGACAACAACAACGACAACATCAACAACAACAAGGACAACATCAACAACAACAAGAACAACAACAACAAGGACAACCACAAGAACAACAACAGCAACAAGGAAAACAACAAGGACAACAACAAAACAAGGACAACAACGACAAAAACAAGGATAACAATAACAATAATGACCACAAGAAGGACGACATTGTAAAAATAAACAACCACAATACTAGTAACGAAAACGACATTGACGAAAACAAAACTAGGAAAACAACGAAACGAAAGCCATAAGCATAACAATTAACAGCGGGACTGAATACAACAAGGTCTACTACGAAAACAAATTAGATCTTTGAATCTGTGAACTGAAGCACTCGAGCAGTGGAGATTTATCAGTTAAAATATTGGTAATTTATTTGCAGACCATGCTGGACTATGGACGAGAAGAGTTAATTTTTCATCCACTCACTGTCGAGCTTATGCGATGTAAATGGTGAGATCAGTGGTATCGTTGTTTCTCTCATGAAAGTAGATTTTCAGTTCGCACAAGGTAAAATAACAATTGTAATATATTTTTCTCATACTGTTATTGTATGTTTTTTTTTGGCAGGAAGCAAATCGGTGTTCGGTTTTTTTATATCTCTGCTCTGATTTACATATTTTACCTGGCTAATTTGACACTCTACATGTTATGCATTGGAGATCTTTACTTGCTCAATCCTAGCAGACCAGTCATTCCAGTGAAACAGGTATGACAATTCTATCCAAAGGTAATGTACACTAATTTCAGTGAAGGATGATTTTATAGAATTAAAAAAATACTTTTTTTGTATTTTCTTTTAAAATATAACAGTATTGATGGGCCAAGCAAACCCGAAAGGAATAAATAATTAAAACGTTAAGAATTCATCGATAACCTTAAGCTTCTTTCATACCTTTTGCTGCCTGAATTGTTCGTTTGTTGCGATATTATGATCTGTAAGATCAAATATCACATGCCAAATGATTTGTCCTTCCGTAACCTTTGGGTTAAATCACCCTTTGTATTTCAAATTTTTACACAGGGAGCTTGCATCACTAACAACATAGAAGGCTGGGAAATTGTTATAACCGTCTCGACTACAATTTATTTGCTGATAGAAGTGCATCAAGCGTGCTCGGAAGTGAGTTTTGTCAATTTGTTTCTGAAAAAATCAATTGGTTCTCCCCATGTTTCTAGAAAATCGCAATATTTCCAGATCATTACTGATGAAATTGAGGAGGAAAATATCTGGTGCTCAAAAATATTGGCTGAAGTAAATATTAAATGTGTGGCTTGTAACTTTTGTAACTAAGGGTAACCAATGCCGGACAAATGGTATGAAAATTCCCTGGAAAAGTTTCCGGAAATTGTTGAATTGAATTGAATTGAATTGAATTGCCCGAACCATAGGCGTACGGGCCGGGGGGGCTGGGGGGGCTGCAGCCCCCCCCCAAGTTTTGGGCAACTCGGATTTTTTGGGCAGCAAGAGAAATTTGGACAAAGCCAGTTTTTAAAGAAGTTTCCATGCTTTTTTTTCGAAGAGATAGATATTTTCTATTTTAACCTGAAGTCGGAGTGGTGAAGCCAGCTAAATTCACACGAGACAGTGGTTGCCTAGCACGTGATGAGTTTCTGGTTATTAGTGGATCATATGTTGATGTACATTTTGTATTTGTTTTTTATTGTTCAAGCCCTTGTAGGTGAACACGCGCAGAGACAAACGCAGCTGACACCGTATTAACACTTACTATGTGTCCATCGACAAGGTGCTGTCCGAGCTTGAGCTCAGGTTTACCGGAAATGATCAGGAAATACTCTGTGCTTTGGGAAATATCTGTCACAGTGAAACACCTGATAAAGCTAGAGAAAGCTTCTCCCGCGTTGCTGTTGCTAAATTTTACAAAATCGATGGCGAGATTCTGGAAGCCGAGCAGAAAATGTACGCGAGTTTTCGTCGTGTGCGCGGATTAGGTTACATGACTGTTTCAGAA
>OMLO01004288.1_pt1 | contig 11891 bp, 9 predicted proteins | sample 1674811 | NCBI WGS metagenome assembly OMLO01 (sample SAMN06265003, study PRJEB25207) | coral metagenome | isolation source: Coral host | place: Mexico:La Bocana,Puerto Morelos, Mexico | collected 2008-11-13 | reverse complement strand
TGCAATAATGTGCTATGTGGCTTCAGAAATTATTGCACTTAACTCAGTTTAGGAATATGTACATTGAACATGCAAATATCAACTGAAGTCATTGACTGTTTAAAGCCTGGAAATCCCAAAAAACAATTTTCATTACTTGTCTGATGTGCTTTTTGGCACGTAATTTAAGTTTGAGAGTTTAAAAAACAGACATTCTTATCAAAATATTATTCGAATCATGTATACAAACACATTGTAAATAAATACGCATTTTCTCAAATCGCAATTCATTTTTTCTGTCGGCAATTTATCGTGTTTTAATAAATTTGATTTACTTTTTCTTTGTTAGGCGAGTTTTCCCTAGCAGGGTGTTTACAAAACGATCCACATTTAAAACGTTTAGAATAGCACTTATCAAGAACAAATGAAGCTTTTTAACGTAGTAATCTGACAAGTTATTGCTGGTTTACTTCAGCGCGCACACTCCCTAGATCCACACCCTATTGCTTTTTCATCTATCTTGTCTGACTAAGAGGAGAATCTACTCACATGACAAAAAACCAAGTATTCTTGCTAAAGATATCCTGAGGTAAGTCCTTCAACTGGTTGTTTTGTAAGTACCTACCAACAAGTAATTATATTTAGTGTCAACGACTCGAGAAAATATCTGCTTAACGGCGTTCACCTACTGGCGTAGTTTGAGTTTTAGTATATTGTCGTTTTAACCACCCAGGGAAGGCATAAGTCTTTTTCATGCAGGAATACCTTTAAGAGCGGTGGCCTCATGGTTATTGAGCTCGACTCCGGATCGAGAGGTCCGAGTAGGAGCCCTTGCCGGAGACATTGTGTTGTGTTCTTGGGGAAGACACTTTACTCTCACAGCGCCTCTTTCTACCCAGGTGTATAAATGGGTACCGGTGAATTTAATGCTCGGGGTAACCCTGCGATGGACTAGCATCCCATCCAAGGGAGAGTAGCAATATTCCTAGTCGTTTAATGCTACAGAAAGCCTCAAAATCCCAAGAAACAATTTTGATTCCTTATCTGGTATACTTTTTGGCACGTAGTTTAACTTTGAGGGTTAAGTAAACAGACAATCTTTTCAAAATATTATTCGAATGGTGTTGTATGTAAAACAAAACTAAGGCTTTTAAATTTAATACACATTTTATCAAATCTCAATTCGTTTGTTCTGTCGGCAATTTTTTCGTGGTAGGTGAGTTGTCCCCAGCAAAGCGTTTGAAAGACACTCCACATCTAATATTGTACATACGCCGTGGCAGTCCAGTAGAACATGTCTTTGTACAGCTAGATGATCAGGTTTTCTAAGGTACGCAACTTTACCTCTTTGACCTTTTTCATTTTCAAGTAAATGCGAAAGCTCGAAAATCATAGGACAGCTATAAAGAAGTTGTGCATAAATTTCTAACAAATAGAAAAGTTTGCTTCGGGAAGAAGCTAAGCATTGTAGAAAGTGTACACCCTGTTTGACTTTAGTTCATATTTCAGGTAAATGTCTTTTTTTTTAATTATAACAGCTATTAAAGTTGCTGCTGTTGTTGTTGTTTTTGTAACGTAATGGTGGAGTGAAACGAAGGAAGAAACTCTACTCTTTGCGGTCATCGTATTGTCCCCATTTCCTGGCCTGGGTCCTTTTTGAAGGAGAAGTTACCGTTAACTTTCCTTACAATCATGTGCTCTCTCGCTTCAGAATAATTGCACTCAACTCAGGTTAGGAACATATATGTTGTAGTTAAAAATTAAGTTCAGGTAAAAATAATTTTAAACTAGTTGGATTCTCAATTTCCTTTGTCTTCTAACCCTAATTATGCATAATCAATGAATAAGTAGGTTAAAGAGACAAGGGAATTTAATTTTTACCTGAATTTAATTTTTAACTACAACATATACATGTAATATGCAAATTGCTTGCTTCCTTACAATCATATGCTGTGTGGATTTATAAGTAATTGCACTCAATTCAGGTTTGGAGTATGTACATGCAACATGGAAATTGCAACTGAAGTCAATGACTGTTTAATTTAAAGCCTTAATATCCTAAGAAACAATTCTGATTAATTGTCTTGTGTGCTTTTTGGCACGTAGCTTAACTTTGAGTGTTAAAGGTCAAATGAACCAAATATAGACATTTTTTAATTTGAGTTCAATGTGGTCGGGAAAATTGTCGGAAATAAAACCTGTAACGTTACTGTTGGCGAGCTAAAGAAAAGCGGGATATTTGAAACTGTTTTGGTTTTAAGTTCATCGAATGGTGTTTTGTGTGGCAATAATTTGCACGAAAAACTGAAAATCTAAAGTTAGCATCTTTAAAGTTCCCCTAGGATCCAAAACTTAGAAAATAATGGCTTTTGAAATCGAGAAGAGAATGCATTGCGCCCTCGAAACATTTTAGAACAATTTATCGAAGACAGCTTCGAGCAAAATCTTACGGTAAGGAGTTTGTTGGGGCCATTTTTTTTAAGCCTATCGGCTTGTACTCAAGAAAGATGCTGTGCCAACTTCACTATGGAACCTTGCAAGCAAGCAACTGAACAGAAACGACGAAAAACAAGAAGAATGCCTGATAATTCGAAGAATGGAACGAATCGCTCAACATTTACCAAACCAGCTGTATTTTAAAACTGATTTAAAACTGATTTGAATGTATTTTGACTTTAATTTAAACAGTATTTTGAAGTTACTATAGGGTATTTTTATGCTATTTTTGCTTTTTGTTTTTAATGTATTTCAAGGATAGTTAAAGCGTATTTCATTATATTGGAATGATTTTCCCTCTGTTTTTAATGTAGTTTTAGCTAAAAACAGAGTTGAAATAGGGGATTTAAAATCTATTTTGATACTAGGGCCACAAAAATTTTGTTCAAACTCTTTAAATATACTAATTAAACACTGTTTTGAATGTTATGTTGGCAATGACCGTAGGTTTAAAAAGTATTTTACAAATTATCAGTGTAAAAATGGTCTTAGGATATTTAAAATGTGATTGACAAGTCAAGAGCATAAAATATGTCTTAAATATGAAGTTCAAAACCTATTTGAAATAGCAATTCATATCAAGTTTTAAAATACAATCAAAACAGTCTGTTTTAAACATATTTTAAATTGGCTGCGTATACTATTTAAATAGTAGTTTTAAATAATAACAACAAAGTGATTATGTCAATCCTAAAAACAAGTTTTAAATACACTATTTTTGCAATATTTAGAAAAAATAATCTAGTCCAATGGAAATTTAATTCAATTAATATAATTTCCTTCCCCTGTTTGAAATTTGCTTTTAGTTTCTTTTCACTCAAGCTTTACATGCAAAACCTTTAAACACAATGTATCTCAACTGTAGTAGGTTCATTTTACCGGGTACATTGTATCTAGAAAACAGAAGGTAAGTTCTATGTTACATGTACAACGCTGGGCTAGCGCACACTCTCAAGTGGAACTTTGAAACCCATTGTTATCAACTTGAACTGTAGAGTGGGAATCCAAGAAAAATACCCAGGCAATGTTTCAAAATGGCAGCAGGAGAAGTAATTTTGAAAGCAATTCAAGCCCTTTGTCCACTGTCTGGTTATGTTAATGAGCATTTTGCATTTGAATAGGTGAAAGCCAGCCTAAATTATATTTTCCAAAAAGCATTGTGAGGGACAAAGCTCTTTGGAGCAAGACAGTGCCAGAAAGCAGCTGCACTTCTTCACAAAAGCGAAATAAATATTAATAAAAATGATCCACCAGTCCCTCACTCCCCGAAAGAGGGCTTGTTTATCGACGGGGGATAAAATTTAAACATTGGGATGTCATCTAAAGTTTTGATTTAGTTTTGCGAGCACTAAATTATATCTGCATATATTTAATGTTCCTTCTTGGAATCAATTTCATGACTGAGCCACTTGGTTAACCTCGTGAAGTTATGGCAACTTTGCCTGTAAATTTATACATGTGTACGATAAATCAGATGCATTCCCCCTTGTTTCATGATTGTTTTCCTTGTTTGGCCTTGTTTGCCAGGCACTTGCTCTTAACTTCTGTTTGTAATGTAATTACTACTGCAAAAGTGCTATCGGCTTGAACCTCTGAGGGCTTTTTAATATCCAGTTACGTCCAATACTCTCAACTAGATCCCAGTGGACAAAACCTGGAGTTCAATGGAGTCCAGTCTCAATGCAATAAAACCGGAAGGACAGTCGGGTCCACTTGAGTCACCAGAGGTCTAGTCATAAGATGAAATCGGAAGTGTAAATAATACAATGAGGAGGGTTGGAAAGTCGTCCGATGGAGTACATCGGATTCATTGGAAATAGGTCGATTCCGATGAAAGTCTAGTCGTGCCATGAGCGAAAACTAGCACGCTACACATGTAACATAACTCGTTCTTAAAGCCGTGAGTCGATACAAGCACGTTTTACATGTCATATAAGGGTTGTGTCTCACTAAAAATGGTTTTGGAAGAATTTGTTTACTTTGCAGTGAAAATCTGTCAACACGCGAGAATTTTAAGTGCGACCTCCACTTCAAAAAAAAAAATCCGAAAATTGGAAAACCGACCAAAACTGAGCCGTCGTGCTTGGGTGGGGCTGACCGATTTTCCAAAATTTTGTGTTAACAAAGGAAGCCGTCTCCAGTGATAACAGAACTTGTCAGGGAAATGATATTAAAGGTCATGATTTGCACGCAAGCACAAAGCGGGGGAACTTTGCTCGAAAGCGAATATAAATTCACAGAGCGCGAGAACTTCGCTAGAACACTATGCGATCATGGATGGACGTGGCTTTTTTCTTGCTTCAACACCCTTTTCTTCGAGCAGCAGCAGCAGGAGTCTGGGTGAAGGCAGTCGAAGCAGCCCAGGGAACGCATCGAGCAATACAACGAGCTCCCGGACGAGTTCTGTTGCTGTTGCAAGCACATCTTCAGCATCTTCTCCTCAGTCCGGACCAGCAAGAAAAACGTACGAAAAATGGCCACACAGCCCGAAGAATACCAAGTCGGGCTATTTCTGCACTGTTTGGGCTCCGACGCGTTGCGCGTGTACAAATGTCTTTCTTTCGACTCCGAAGAAGACAAGAAAAAACTGCACAAGATCATGGAAAAATTAGATGAGTTCGCGATTGGCGAGGTGAATGAAACGTACGAAAGATACGTGTTCAATAGTAGAGGTCAAGAAGCAGATGAGTCCATCGATGCGTATGTGGGCTAATGTGGCAGCATTACGCAAGTTAGCGCAAAACTGTAATTTCTGCACGTGCATACAAGACAGCATTATTAGGTAGAGAATTGTTCTTGGCGTGAGAAGCAAGCAAATGAGGAAAAGACTCCTCCAAGAGAGAAAGCTCACCTTAAGTAAGTGCATCGACATTTGCCAAAGTAACGAAGCAACGAGCACACAGCTTCAAGCGATTTCTGGCACAGAGACCGAAGAAATCAACAAGAGTAAACAGCGCTACTCACGTTTCAAGATTCCGAAGAGCAAAAAGACGCGTGACCCGAATGGACACCGCCGAAAATTCTATTGCGGAGAGCATGTACTAAAGAAAGAGAAATGTCCAGCTTGGGGTAGGAAATTCCTGAACTGCGGAGGCCGCAACCATTTTGCGAAAGCTTGTCGGAAATCGAAGAAATCACAAAGATTTGACGCTGGTGTAAAACAGACCGAAACCTCTGTCAAAGAATCATCCAACTCCGACTCCGACTCCAACTCCGACTCTAGCGAGGTTGATTTCATTACAAGCATCACAACTACAGTCAGCGCTGTAAATTCCGATAGCCTACCGAAATCTGGCTATGCGAAGGAAATCTACATAGTAATGGAAATCGGAAACCATGCCGTCAAATTCCAAATTGACTGTGGTGCGTCGATAAACATCATTACAGAGGCACTTATCGGCAATTCTGTCATCACGCCAACATCTAAACGGCCCGTAATGTGGAATAAAACGGAAATTACCCCGATGGGAGCAACGAGACTGGTTCTTCGAAAGCCAAAGAATCGGAAGAAATACTCTGTCGAATTTGTTGTCGTGAAGGAAAATCTGACACCACTTATTGGCGCACATGAAGCTAATCACGGTCAATGAAGAGAATTTCGTCACGTCATCACCACCCCACTCAAAGAAAGCAGAGGTGAAAGTTCTTAACGCAGCTGGAGAAGTTATTAAGCGATTTTCTGACGTGTTCGATCGCCCGGTAGGAACCTTTTCCCGGAAAGGTTCACCTAGAAGTTAAATGAGATTCAGTACCGGTCATCATACCTCCACGGCGAATTCCCATAGCTCTGAAAGGGAAGTTTAAAGAAGAATGGACGAAGCTAGTGGATGAGAAAATAATTGCTCCAGTAGGTCAGCCTACACCCTGTCGTGGTGACCGCAAAGAAATCTGGCGCTCTGAGGGTCTGTGTTGATCCGAGACCCTTAAATAAAGTTCTGAAGAGGGAGACCTATCCAATGCCTATCTTGGATGAAATACTTCCCGAGTTATCCCAGGCAAAAGTCTTCTCTACCGTAGATCTGCGCTCTGGATTTTGGCATTGCGTCCTCGATGATTACCACCTTTTAACACACCGTACGGAAGGTACTGCTGGCTGAGGTTACCTTTTGGATTATCCGTTTCTCCAGAGATTTTTCAGAAGCGTGTCAGTCAGGCATTAGAAGAACTTGAAGGCGTCCTAAACATAGCCGATAATATCCTCATCTATGGCGTTGGAGATTCGGCGGAACAAACGAATAATAATAATGCTGAATCATGAAAAGAAACTGGAAGCATTACTGCAACGATGTAGGGAGCGTGGAAGAGCTTTAAACCGAGACAAGTGAAGTTCATGCGACATGTTCTAACTGATCATGGTCTGGAGCCAGATCCAGAAAAAATCGAAGCTGTGATCGATCAGTGCCTACACCACAGAACGTGGAAGATGCACAGCGTCTAAATGACTTCGTGACTTACCTCTCGAAGTTTATGCCAAAGCTTGCTGACGTAATGGAGCCAATCAGACGGCTTACACGTAAAGGTACTGAGTGGCAATGGTCAGAATAGCAAGAGGTAGCCTTTCAGAAAGTAAAGAATCTGGCAACGAAAGCTCCGATCCTACGTTTCTATGACCCTACCTGTTAGCTACAAGTCCAATGCGATGCTATTCAGAAGGGACTGGGCGCGGCTCTGATGCAACGTGGACAACCAATCGCATACATTAGCAGGGCTCTGACTTCGACCGAACAGTGGTACGCCCAGATAGAAAAGGAGTGCCTGGCTATTGTCTACGCTCTAGAGCGATTCCATCAGTACACATTTGGTCGAAACGTTCTTGTCCACAGCGACCATACACCGCTCGAATCGATACTAAGGAAGCCCTTAGCAAGTGCACCCCGCCGACTGCAGGGAATGATGATGCGACTACAAAAATATGACGTCACAGTCAGCTACGAAGGTGGCGAGGATGTGTTCCTGGCCGACCTGCTTTCAAGAGCATATCTGCCCAAGAGACCAGAACCAGAAGACAAAGAGTTCGAATTTGTCATCTTGGCTAGTTGTGTGCCAATCTCAGATCCAAGACTGGAGGAAATTAGACAGGAAACTCAAGCTGACGAGACAATGCAAACTCTTATGAATGTGATCCTCCAAGGCTGGCCAGATGATAAGTCTTCGATGCCCTCCTTAGCCCTTCCTTACTTCAAACAGATAGGTGAACTGACGGAAGGAAATCTAACGATATTCATTTGGCATTGCTTGCATGATTACCGCAATACACCCTCTCAAGGAACAAATACCAATCCAGCTCAGCGGCTTATGAGCAGACGAGCCAAGACTTTGCTTCCTTCAAGAGAAACGCTGAGAAAGGCCTCCTGCGCCAACAACAGCTGAAACAAGCCCAATATAACAACAAGACCCTAAAGATCTGCCGAAGTTAGCGATCGGCGACGTGGTTCGTATGAAACCGAATTACGAGCGTATTTGGCGCAAAGCGACAGTAACGCAAAAGGTGGATCACAGATCGTACGTGGTTGAGACCCCTGAAGGAGGGACTTACCGCCGCAACCGATATCACCTGAGGAAGACCAAAGAGGCTGCTCCGCCCAAGCCAGTTGAACGAGTTGTTGCAGCACCGGCCCACAAACCGGTCGACCCTCCCGAACAACCAGAACCCCAGCGTCCTTGACGCCTCCCACTATTCCAGCTCATACCGAAGTCAGCTCAAGGCCTACCCGAAACAGGCGACCGCCGTCGTACCTGAAAGACTGATTTGAATTGACGCTAATTTGAACTTTGATTTATCGTAAGGCATTGAGTAAGCAGTCTGCTCAACGTTTGACTGTGTCTACGAAATACAGGACTTGATCGTGGCTGATTTTTGATTTCAAAGAACATTTAATTTGATTCGCACAGAACTTACATTTAATTTTCAGAACGAAGGGGATGTTACAATAGCTATTGTGTATGATCCGAAGTGTCAATCTTATTGTGCAATCAGTTCAAATTTAATGTTATCGGATTACGCTACTGTTCACTCGGACTTGTTGTGGATTAAAAAATTAAAACATTCGGTTCTGAATTGTGTGTTCCCCATTAGTGAACTACACTTGAAACAGGCAGAGTGGGTATGCACTATCCCCTAGTAGATAAGGAAGTATTTCACGGTCATTGATAAGTGTTGCTCGTGCTGTAAGAATATCCCCGTACCGTGTTCCGCTCTCCTAAACAACGTACTGCGCCGTAAAACACGAGCGTCGTGCATGCTTCCGGGAAATCCAAAAGCAATATCAAGAAATATCTTTTGGCCATCAACAACAGCCTGGATAATGAAATCATACTGTTGATATCTACTAGAGTAATCCACAACACTGTCCACTGGCGCCTTTATTCGCATATGTGACCCATCTATAGCACTCAAAACATTGGGTAGATTTGTGAGATTTGCAAATGTCTGCATAGATGCATTTACTTCAGCAATTGTCTCAGAAAATTTGATGCGTTCGTTGCGTACTTCGTATAGGCCATTTACTACATCTTGCACTGCCTCAATTACAGTCGATTTTTCCACATTAAACACTGGTGCAATGGTCAAATACGAATTTCCGTGGGCCAAGCGATACAATCCCAAAACTAGAACCCTTTCGGGCGGTAAACAATCTCTGAATTTCGAATTTTGCCACTGTAATCTCGGACCTAGGATATTACGAATCACCACAAAAGTGGCTTTGTTTACTCGTAACTGTATTCCTGTGGAATTAAGGGGTCGTTGTAGTGGATGTCGAACCATGAATTTGCGGGTCGCGGAAGAGTCCATGCGTAGGGTGCAACACGCATTCTACGCAAGCACCTTCTTCTTCTCCTTAAATAGGCAACATTCAAGAGTGTCCTGTATAGGCTGTATTCAAACACCCATCTCTGATACAGTATAAAAAAGGCAAACGCTTGCTGCTGCTGGATGCTAATAATCTGAAGGAAAAAAATGATCTGATTTGATCTGATTTGGGTCCATGTTTATGGAGGGTTTGCGAGAAATATGAAATCCGATCGACTTATCAGATTACTTTTATTACAAATGAACTTCATTTATGAGATCCAAACAAATTTATTACATTTTGAAATTTTCAAATTTCAAAATTTTGAAATTTTTTGGTCCGTTCAAATTAGGATTTTCACTGTAGTGCGACCCGGCCCTAACTCGTTCTTAAGCCCTAAGTCGAGACTACCACGCTGCACATATAAAATAAGTCGCTCTTGAGCCGGGAGTCTAGACAAGGACGCTACACATGTAACATAACTCTTTCTTAAAACCATGAGCCGATACAAGCACGCTTTGAAACTAGCACGCTACACATATGTAACATTACTCGTTCTTAAAGCGTTGAATCAAAACACATGACTCATGAACCCATACAAGCACGCTACGTGCTTGAAATATGACTCGTTCCTTTTAAAGCCCTGTGTCCCCCAAGCCCGAAGTCGAGACTGGCACGCTCCATATAAGAGCTGAGTTCAAATATTAGAGAATATGTGAATTTGAAAGCGTGGCGAAACGAATTTGTAGCGAAACGACCGGTAAGCGTTTTTAGTTGCAAACATCTAGACGAGTTTCAAAGTCGTCGAACAAAATTATGTTATAAGGGATACTTCTTTGCTGACGCGCTTCACCCCATTTATGAGACTTCAGCATTAATTGAACAGATTCAACACAAAAACCGAAAATATGTTTTCCAATTTTAACAATAACACATTTCCTTCCTCGGACCGGACCAAAAACTCAAAAATAGGTTAGATGCGATAGCATCATGGATATTCCAATCTTTTAAAATGGAAAATATACTTTTCCAGTGGAATCTATTCGTGCCCGATGGACCCAATGGACTCCATCAAAACCACTTTCAACCCCCTTGTACAACATGAGTGGAATTTTACTAAGTCTCTCACGAATAGAAAATATACTTTTCCAGTGGAATCTATTAATTATTATTATTATTTATTAACCTACTCTTAAAAAGACTTTTTACCACTAGACTTTCGGTGTTACAATGGAAAGCAAAGGGATACGACTGGAGTCTAGTTGACAGTATTGGACAACCCTCTTAGTTTTATAGTGAATGGTAATTTTAACCACCCAGGGAAGCATATAAAGCTTTGTTGCAGGACCCTTTATGAGATATCTAAGGCTAAACAATTAATAAAATTAAAGTACATGTGATCAGCAGGACAATTTCTCTAAACACACCATTAATTAATTGCTTTATGATAGGCTAAACTAAACACCCAATGCAGAAAAAAAAACCGGGGAAAACCGAAAAAGGCACCCAGATGTTAAAAGGATTTAAGATGATTATGTGTTATATTCTAATTTGTGATTTTGATCGGCAGTCAATGTTTACCTTCATTCCCAGTTACGGCAAATGACAATGTGAATGTCTAAGCGAGGATTCGCAAATGAATTCGGTTTTATTTAAGGGCTTTATATTGATTAAAATTTTCAGGAAGCCAATGGTTTCGAGAACTCTTCATGATGAGATGTTATGCCGGGAACTATTCGTAGTAGATCCCTTTACTGGCATCACGAAGAGTACAGTGGCTAGAAGAACAAAGTGGGAAGAGGTCTCCCAAAACTTAAACAAAATTCAGGAAGTGTACTTAAAAGAGGGAAGTCCGTGACCGTTACAACCTCCTTTCAAAGGAGCTGCGAACCAAATTCAAAAAATAAGAACATGAAAGTGGAATCGAAACTGATATGACAGAAGTGGAAGTCGCAGTAGAGAAGCTGATTGAGAAAGAAGATGCAGCTGAGACAGATCCATCGCATCCATGTCAAATTGTTTGTACTGTTCATATGAAAATTCTGGATTCTTGGAAAAATGTTCTTCGTACAGCACGAAAAATTCATCTTCGTCTATAGTTTCGTCATTATAGCTATCTAAAAGAAGATTTCTGGTATCTTTAAAGGACGTCTTTACAGAAAGTATCGGCGTCGCAGTTTTCCATTCGTATCCGGTCGATGCCATTTTCGCGACACTTAAACATTTTTGTAACTATCAACAAATCTTTCTCTACTATATTAGAGAAGAAAGTTAATTTGTAAGTTCCCACCCAGTATTGGGACCGGGTGCTCCGTTTCTCAACATCCCTTTTCTCACCTCTACACTACCAGGTTGAACCGCCAGAACTCGGCAAAATTTAATTATGTATGTATTTATTTGTTTACGCAGGTTATTATGTATATGGCAGCATGAAGCTGATGTGCACCTGCGGCCAGTTAACACACACAATGAGCAGAGACCAGACCACAACACCGGGAACTCCGCGCCCTACTCTTTTTGAAAGGCTTGGTAATCGATCGTTAATCGATCTTTTCGATAAGTGTGTGGGTTCTTTAACGTCCCCTGCTAGCCTATTACAATGAAGATGCAGGAGACGGGGCCTAC
>OMLO01004287.1_pt1 | contig 11892 bp, 3 predicted proteins | sample 1674811 | NCBI WGS metagenome assembly OMLO01 (sample SAMN06265003, study PRJEB25207) | coral metagenome | isolation source: Coral host | place: Mexico:La Bocana,Puerto Morelos, Mexico | collected 2008-11-13 | reverse complement strand
ATTCCATTTTTAGTAGGGAATCCCTATAAACCTTTATTTGCCAATGTTACTGGGAAGGAGCCACACCCAACATATAGTCATATAGTCATGTAGATTTCTGCATTGGTTGTCACTAAAATCATGTACCCAAGCTGCACACCCCCAAAAAAAAACATGTATTTGTTTCAAGGAAATTCTCCCCCAAGTCAACTCTTCACCTTTCTCTGGCAATTTCTTATAACGAGTTACCCATCCCTGCAGTTCGAAGAAGGTTACCACATCGGCAGTTGCACGGAGCATGTTGAGATCCTGGACTTTGGCGTCTTTGGCTAAGAGACAACAGCTGGGAAGGACATGGAAGGCCAAAGAAAAATGCAAGTCAGAATTAGAATTGGATAACAAGCACGTATCGAACTCTCTGTGTTTCATCCTTTTTAGAAGTTCCAGTCTATTCCATTGTATATAGAATTAATTGGTAAATGTCCCAGTCCGATATTAATGATCCAAAAGAGTATACATGATGGGTGATCTCATCATAATTGTGGTTTCATCATAAGTGCGGTAATTAGGGTTTCATCACAATGTCACATCATGTTTCTTACTTGACATGTTAAAAATCCTTTACGCTTGATTTGTTCATGTCATTGATGGTTTTTTGGGTTCGAATCTCATGTCACCCTTGGTCCGGATCCTCCACATTCCATGTGTACCTCAGCGTGTTTTCCAAGCTGCAGGTACACAACTGCCATCTAGAAAGTTGGGGGGTTCCAAGGTCAAAACAGCCCTATGGATCACTATACAACTCAAACTCTTTGAACATTTTTCACCTTTCTGAATTTCTCTGGAAACATCAACGAAATTTGAAAGCACAATCAACAACAAAAAACAACTGCGACCTCATGGAATTGATTCAGGATCCAACGGATCCATATACCTATGATTCCCTTCTATAATATTACAATAAATAAATACAACATATCATTGAAGCTGAATAAAATCGGTTCACTAAAGTTGCATATCATATCATATAATAATATATGTCATATTAGTTTTTGCACGTGTACAATACTGTGCCACATATGCTTGTAAAGGTCCATCCAATCGCTGATGCTTCCTTCCCTCTGGCTATGCTGGAAAGGCTAAGTCTACCCTCTAGCGCGCAATTCTTGGAAGGTATAAATATATTGGGCCCGGCCTAAAGGCTGTAACAGTCCATTTTCAACTTTCAAGCTTAGTGCCGCATCTCGGCTGTACATCTGACCGGTCTGTACGTGTCAGAAGCACAATTGTGCTGGTGGATACTGGATCCAAAATAGATAAAAAATCCTGTACAGCTGCCACGTCGACAACCAAACGTTCCAAGAATACTTCGAAGAATCACTGAGAACCTTGAAGTCACTCAAAAACTGAATGAATTAATGGTGAAGATGTGTTGCGTCTTCTGCCATTCTCTGGGTTAAAATATCGCCACAGTCCTTTGAACGCCAACTGCTTGCCAGCCAACAAAGGTCTCTTATTCAAATGGGGGCATCGTAAAGAATATCCAACATGTTGAACAGGTGCTTTGTCACCCCATGCAAGATTGATACTACACACGTCATATTTGATTATCCATCTCCAAGTTGCCCACCAACTGGTCGAGAATCTGCACAATGAATGTCCCTCCAACCCTCTGTGTGGATTCAGGTCAAGGAGCTCCCAGACTGGGGGTTTTCCCCTGTTTTGAAAATTCAATGGTGCGTCACTTTTTGTACAAGCAACAAAATCAGCATACAATTCCATGATGGATATGCCGGGTGTCGGAAAACGAATCTGTGACCCCGCATCCCATCGTAGTTTTTGAAACCACTTACACAACCTGTTATAATATTCCTGTCCAAATGGGAAAGGCTGGGGTAGCTCATCATATGGACGGAGTGTGCCTATTACATTAAAAGTTGTGGGGGTCCAACGATCAAAGCATGGCAATTCAGGGTCAGTCCCTGCATTTTTCTTGTTTTGTTCTTTAAGAAGCTTCTCATGTTGAAAGTATGCTTGAGAATGTTCGCAAATGTACGTGTGGTACTTTTTGATATCTGCTGCAATACCAAGATACTTATCAAACTGCTTGGCTAACTTGGGAAACTGTGGATCCTTTTGGACACACTTTTTCGCTTCCTTATCTGCACAATTGTTACCCATACATAACCACTTTTGATAGGGGTCTGAAATGTCATGTGCATTTTCATGTGCTTTGACCTTAACAAGACGAACCGTTCCTGGGCTGCGATCCTGCAAGAGCCACCACACGACTTGCCACAAATCAGAATGTTCAACAACCGGCATACCCCCCCCATCACAATGTTTCGACATCAGCATGTTTACCATGTCAATGGCTGACTGGCAATCAGAGTAAATGACCAATCGATGGGATTGGGTTAAGGCACGGATAATGCCACAAACTTCCCCCCGATAACTGTTGTGTTCCCTCATTGGCAAAACCCCCGATTCGATTATCTTGAAGTCACACTTTTGGAAGGATGCCTGAATTACAGCATAGCCTGCAATGGCCAATTCTTTATACTCTTGATGATATGCTGAACCATCCACAAAATAATGTTGAATTTGCTGATTATCTTTTGGTCTCTTGATTTTGCCCACATCAAATCTATCAGCATGTACCAGACTAGGCTTATACCACATTGGTGAAGGTATCGTGGGATAGCCAAGAGCACGTGTAGCTATGGGTTTATGACGAAACCTATTGACTACATCACTATGCTTTGCACGAACTTCTTTAAAACCAATGCATTGAAACAGTCGATGGATCTTGCTATCAAGCTTTTTGCAAAATGGACACGAACCATCATTTTCTGCAACGTATTTGGAGACCATGTCAAAGGTTCCAGTTTTCCCTGAAAGATATGTGTGCAACACCCACCGATGTTGTTCAGTCCTGTTATCCAGCACACGATGCAACATGGGAATGTGTGTAAAGTCAATATCCCAATCTTTTCTGTGCTGCACTAACTCTTGCATACGAATCGACCAATGAAGTTGAAGCATGTATTGCAAATGTTTCGTGGAACACTTGATCCAATCTACCTCAACCCCTGACACATAATTTTTAAGTAAATTCCCTTCCGTGATCCCCCATTTAGCATCACCAAAAGTTCGATGTAAACATGTCATTGGTCCTGTTCTGCATCTCCCTGGATTACGAAGGTATGCTAGTGCCTTCTGTTGCCATTGTGGGAAATAACGAAAAAATCTTCTCCAAAACTGGAAGGCATTTTTCAAATTACAAAGTTCAGGATCAGTATTAGTGGCCATCACCGCAAGTCCTGAGGATGCACCTGAACGAGTAAGGCCCAAAGTTTTAGCTATATCAGCCCGTACTGACTTCCATGTGTATTTAGAAGTATGGTGTAGGCTATTTCCATAGCTCCCTATGGGCTGTGCGGCCGTCTTAATCATTTTTACTTTGAAACTTCGTGGGACCTTGGTATGGCGAATTTTCCCCAAACTCTGTTTAGCCTTTGACACACGAACCTTGTGTTTAGGTTTGACAGTTTTACGGGAGTAGTTGATATCACATCCAAGATCAGAGAAGTTACACACAACCGGTATGTCATGTCCGCCAAGTTTGAAACCTGAGACTCTTCCGCACTGCTGGAGTTGTACCCCACAGCCACGACTTCTTTCCGTTTATGGTCATTTTGAGTTTGGCAACAAAATTTTCTAGAATTCTTGTGGCTGGCAAAAGGTCACGAGGCACCATTGTTACCAAATTCCAGTTATCAGCGTAGCCATGAGGGTCAACACTAGGGTAATGGTGAATAACAACCTGTGATTCCCACCAAGTTAACGCCGCCATGCCAACAACGGACACGCCACAACCCTCTGGGATTCCTGTGTAAGAAATCATGGGCTCACCCTGGTTATTTCCAATGCAAAGTGTCCTCTTCAAATGTCGCAGCATCTGAAACCATGCAATGATATATTTTTTGGGGACACCCATACGAACAAGTGCACATCTCAAAGGTGGCCTAGGTACAGTATTGAAGCATCTTTGCAGGTCCAGCCCAAAACCGGCAATGGGATGGCTCGTGTTGATACTATCTTCTACCTTTAAAGCCACAAGTGCAGCTGCCGCTTCAGCGGGTATCCGATTTGTAGCAAGTGCCACCTCTGTTGGCATGAATTCTTGAAAATACTTGAGGATTTCTCTACTTCTAAATCTCGACCACTGACGGTACAAGACTGAAAGAACAGTTATTGGTCTTACGTCATAAGGGCTACTTGGGTGGCTATTCTTGGCCAGCATAGTAACACGTGCGGTTATCCAATTTGTTGGCCACATCATGCCATTTTCACAAGCATCCCAAATTTCAAATAAGGCTTTCACAATCTGTTCTGGAAATCGAATCATTTCTTTTACGCTAAAACCACAACCTCCACGTGCAGATTTAACCTTAAGACCTTTCTTGTGAATGCGCCAATCATCCATGGTAAAGGGTCGAAAAGCTTTCTCCGGTCGATCCGGAATGTGGTTAAGCAATGGCATGACATCATCCCAGAGCCCATCTTCATTCCTTGGGTCATCACGTTGCCAGTGCCAATTCCAAGCATCAGCAATTATCTGTTGCATCTCACTATTCCTGGCAGTGGCATACTGCTGACTAATTTTGAAATTTTGTGATCTCAATTTCAAGGGCCTATCAACCGTAAGTTTTCTGCCATGTTGACAAACGACAAATGCTTGCTGGCCTTGAAACCAGATAGGCTGGGCGGTATCAAATGTTGTGTTATCAATCACTGTCAATTGCCTCACACCGGCCTTGGTCCAACGCATCGGACACACCTTTGTCTCTTTGGATTGGACAACATAGGTGAGTGGCAGTGCAGGTGCTTCACGAACTTCGCTATATGTTTTGGACCCCCCTTTGGCCACATCAAGTGCGATGGACACCCTTCTGGCCCGTTTCCGTTCCAAGAAATACTTTTGAAGATTTTGAGAATGCCATTTCCGGAACCCATCCTTCAATTCTTCTAAGTATTCAACATGTGGACATGTCCATGGAACGAAACATTGCATATGCTGATCTACCCAATGTGAGAACCCTTTATGGAAGCCTGTTGAATCACGAATTGACATCCAAAGTTCTTGACATTTTTCAAGCTTATGCTGTTGAGGATCACGATTATATGCTTTAACTTGTGCACACAAAGATTCGATTCTACGGAGTTGTCTTGTGTGTCTACGTTGTTCAATATTCATCTGTCCAATACCTGGCTCGAAGTCACCTTGACGGCTTTTACGAGTAACTGGAACTGAACAATGTTGGGATCTAAGAAGATTAAAATCACTCCTCTTGAAATATCCTGGCTTAATGGTTTGCAATTCACCGTCACAAGTTACGCAAGAAGATTTCCATGTATCTTGAACCATGTTTGCGAAACATTTAGCAACTTTATTCCCATCCTGCTCTTGAATTGCCTGATGGAAGATATCGGAATATTTGATGTAATGTTCATGGGCTTGAACCTCAGCAACTGCATCATCAAACATGAGATCATCTGTTGTAGGTGGTAGCACCCATTTCCTTGTGATTTCCGTCAATGTTGGCAACCTAAATTGCCCCAACAACAAAGGATGTGCACTAAAGAGATAGTCCTCACAAGTACGACATTGATACAAAGCATCCATCATTTTGGAATTTATCAAAATGAAAGTCTTCCTAGACAATTCACGACAAGTGGGTTGCATGTCTCTTCCATACATGACAATATCGAGATATGCCGCATCATGCCAACCCTGTCCAACCATGGAGTGCCAAACACATATGTCCGACATGTCACAATTCAAATCTCCAGTGATAACTGCAGGGCCCTGGAAAGTTAAAGCCCTTTCAGCGATTTCATTGAAAATGGAATTGGTGGCACTAGTGGAATCAACATATTGGTTCATCTGCGCCACCCCATAAATCGAAGCAACATAGATGACAACATTTGGATGAATCTGTACCACCCCATCGACAGCTCGTTGTGTATCGGCAATGGGCTGTGACAAAGGTTCCCAAAATGGTCGTATAGGATAAGTGGATATAATAGCGGTACCACTAGCCTTTCCCCTAAGCTGCGAAATGGATGGTCTATGAGCAGGTACCGGATCGGAAAACAACACGTTGAAACCGGCTTTATTGAAAGCAGTACGTGTCAATCTCTGGGCAATATGTGTGGCACTTGTTTCCGAAGCACAGTAGATACCACGACCCCATTGTATTATGGAATCTTCTTTCCCATACAACTGTGTTGGATTAAAGCTTCCTATATCGAGGTACTCATGGTTGGGTGTGCTGTCATCACTAGGTGTCACTGGGGGCCCCGGATTTTTTGCTTCACCAACCCGAACACCCCTGTATCCGGCAATCCAAGCACATTTCTTGCATACACGATATTGTCTGGTGAATGTCATGATGTTTGCTGACTGAATTTGGCACAATATCGCATTGCACGTACTATACCACAGCCGCATCATGGAGACAGAACCTCCAAAAGAATCAAAATCTTGGAACCAGTCGAAAAACGTCCAGTAGCGATAGAATCCCCCCAAGAGATGAAACCAAACAGAGAGACATTTTTGGGGTTGTCCGTGGATATGGAAAACACTACTGGGATGCGGCTGCTTCTGTGATGAACTCTGTTGGTTACCACATGCGAACTGCCATTGCTGGGTAAAGATCAAACTTGCTAGAAAAAGACCCGCCGCACAGCTATGCCAAACTGCTGTCAAGGGTCTAACTATGCAAGGTGCATGAATCTTAGAACCAGTCTTTTCAATCTTAGGGAAACCTTTTCTCATCTGAAAGTGAGAAAAGCACTTTTTCACAACGCACCTATGTTTGTAAAAATCAATGCACCTTGCATTGTGGTTCCTACACTGACCGGCACTTCTACCACACTTGCTGTAGCTACAGTTCCGACGTGATCCGGGAACACGAAATGAAATGAAAGGTGGACGAAAGATGCGGTGACAAAAAGGGGTCACCTCTCCAAAGCACTTCATGCCTAAAACCACGAAGTACATCCACTCCTGGTGATAAAAATAATGGAGTATTTGTAAGAAAACCCTCCAACAATTCCATGCAAGCAAAGACATGTCAGCTGTTGTGGTGACCTGTGGATCCCGGCTGCTGTCAAAACTAATTACGGCTATCTTATCTTTACAAATCAGAGCCTGCTTGCAAAACAAAATACTCATCATGCAAAGTAAACAAATTATCTTGATGGTACTTGCATATCTTGCTCTTCGATGGATTGCATCATTGCTGCGTCTTCGAATGCCTGTTCTAACACGCCATTGATGTCTGCAAATGGTGATCTTAGCTTGTTTTTGGCGCCGGATTTCCAAATGCCTCCCTAATTTGGTCTGGGGGCATCGGACCCCAGCAAGTCCCAGTTTTCTGGTCCAAAATGCAGGTTTCGGAGCCTCTTTTGGGGACTTCCTGGGGTCTAATTTCGGGACCTCATTTGTTACGGAGGCAAGATTGAAATTTAGCAGAAGATCCCTGGGAAAAGACCATCCAAGAGAAGTCCATGGTGGACAGTTGCTATCCGACCAAAAGCCATGCGCTGCAGACCCAAACCGTGTACAAACGTTCAGGCAAATCCTACCAACAATGCACAAAATTATCAATGTGGTAAATGATAACACCTTGATTTCATGCCAACTGGGAGTGCTGCCAACTGCATTCATTACAAGGCGTTGGACCACACTGAAAAGCATCGAATTTGCATGGGGTGAAGCACTGGGATGTGCTCACTGATTTTCTTTTCTTTGTCTTTTGCATTCACCTCCTTCCAAAGCGTCCAGACGAGTCATGAGTGTGCTTTGGAAGGATTGCAACATACCATTCATTTGTGCCATCATGGAATTACCTTGACTTGTCACTGACTGCTCAATGGACGACAGGCGTGTTTCAACATGCAAGTTCTGGTCTTGTACATCGCCTTGCACCTGATTCACCACCTTCTCAATGCGATCAATCTTGGACTCCTGAGCACTAACAGCTTCAGTCAAAATTCCAACTTGTTCCTTTGTTTCATTCAGCTTCTTTTCTACCAACTGATCAATGTGCTCAGTCAGATCATGTTTCAATTCCTGCATCCGGGATTGGTGGTGGCTAGATGTACCCATATCCTCATCAGGAATGGTGGTAGGCACAGCCGACACAGCAACACCAGTTTGAAACGATGCAAGGGTTCGAAATCCATCGGTTCCCTTCTTGGCGCTATCATGTGCTGGGACTGCAATCGAAAAATGGCCATTGATGAGGAGATGCGGAGATGGAGGTGGTGTCGCTGCAGAAATAGACCAAGTGTTATGACCTATGGGGCGTATCCCCACCGCATCCCAACCCAACTGTCGAAGTGCACTAGTCAACTGTGGGGCACCTGTTGCAATCGCCACATGTTTCAGCACATACATCTCATCACCAGCACGTGGTTGCCCCTCCTCTGACCAAACTGAATCCGGCATCAAGGCACGACGCAATGCTTGAAGGTTCTCACGACGAGTGCGATAGGCGTATCCAGCATTGATCTCCACTACACCCAAAGTTGTGACATGCTTTTGGGCCTGGATCAACATGTGCTCAAGCTTCTCGGTAGCTGGGATGATTGCAAATGCAGGATCTGGCCTATGATTATCATCCCTTGGCACTGTGAAGATACCATACTTACCACTGTTCTTCAAAACCTCGTCCAAACTGTCGGCCTTACATCTGAAGTATCCATGGACATAGTTGGCTTTATCCAACTGGGTGGGTTTCTTCGCGTTATTGTACGACTTGAAAGACCAATGTGCAATCACTGTACCACCTTTCAAAGCTGGATTTGTCGAGGCTAGGTATTGCAATCCATCCCTAACCTTCGACCAATCTTCGACAAGGCTTCTGCGAATGGTCACTTCAACAACCTTTGTTTCAACTTCAGGGGCAATAGCAAAATTACTTCCTGGATGAAATTTGACTGGCACATCACCAAAGTTATGGATAACGATTGGCAGTAAAATCGGCTCACCAGCTTTATTGATGGCTGGAAGCATGATCAAATCCGAGGGTGCAGACTCTGCTTCACACAATGCCAGAATGGCTAGTGGGCCCGTGCTCAACGACTTGATGGGAAAGAAGGCCTCTGCTTCCTTGCCAGTCATCAATGTCACTCCAAACTTATCGACACCAAATTCAGCCTTTGGAAGGACGGCAATCGTGGTGTGCCCTTCAGCTTGCAAGTATTCAGTCTGGAGCTGGACGAATGCAAGATCGACTTGAGGAATTGGACTGGGTGATCCCTTACCCTTTCCCTTGGTACTGTTACCCTTACTTGCCTTTCCCTTACCTTTGGAAGGTTGGTCAGGTTCAACTGCATTTTTCTTTGTTTCACGTTTGTCCTTCTGGTAAATCTTCAACTCGGAGTTTGTCACCAAACGAATCTTGTGTTCTGATGCAAGTCGTTTGAGAGAAGCCCAGAAAGTCACCTCGGGTTCTTTTGCATGCGATCTAATCTGATCCTGAGGGATTGCTGCAAGAATGGCCTTGACTCTGGCCTCGACTGATTCAGCTGGAACACCTCGTGTCTGCAAAACCTGAGAAAGGACTGCAGTCAGGTCATTCTTGTCGCTTTTACCTCCTCCTGGAAGAGGACACACCCGAAATCCAATGGTGACATCGACAGGGGTATCTTTGACCAACAAACATGGATCAGCAACCTTGTTGTTGAAGGTAACCAATATAGTTTGTGGCCTTTTGACTTGCGTGAAAAAAGCACTTCCAATTGTGATCAAAGCCATATCCCCAGGGAAATCATATTGGGAAGCTTGCACTTTGAACGGAGAACGAATCCACCTGCGAAAAAGTCCAGTATTCGCGGTGGGATTGGGAAGCTCCTGGCAAATTCCAACCTGAAAGGGGATGAGGTATATGACGGCTGTTGGATAGGGTCGAAATCCATTGAGCTCAACATGGAAAGAATTCCCAACAGGCAGTTCTTCAACTTTCACACATGCCGGAAAGATTGTACCTTGTGCTTTGACAATTGGTTCACTTTGTAAGGTGATGTCAGGAAGGAGCAACGAAATGACCTCATTGAAGGACACTTGTGGTGCTGCTGACACTGTACGAATGGTATTCCAAATCGGATGCTTCACAGCAAAACAAAACAGGTTGTCATCAGTGTGATGTCGATCATGATCTGGATCTTTCTTCAGGCAATGCGATGTGGTGTTGTCATCACTCGAATCATGACCATCCCCCAACCCTTGAAGTCCTGTCGGAACACGAAAGGGGACACGCCAGTGGAGATAGAATGGTTTCCGATAGTCTTCTGCGAGGATGAATGCATCAGCTGGCATGACCACACCCTGACAACGAAGCTCCATCATGCAGGGAGATATGTTGAACCTAGCTGCAAAACTGGAAATCCAATCTGAAACCTTAGTCGTCAAATTGGCTGGATGAATGATCCTCTGGTTCTTGTCACATACCAGATAGATTGTGCACAACTTGTCTACAGGACAGAATCGAATCACCCGAAAAGGGTTTGCATAGGGAATAATGTCACACTCAATCTCAGTGTCATGATCAATCAACCCTTTCAGGAAGCATGGCTGAAAATGAGGAAACACCCTACAAAACAACTTCTTCACAGTTTTCCCATGTGGAGCCCAAGTCAGTATAGTCCACTTAGAAATGGTGGATGAGAAAATCGCGATCTTCAGTCTTTCACCGTTTGCCTCACTAACCACAAGGTCCTGCACGTTTCTGCATTGGTCCAAAAGCTCACGCAGGGTTGTGGCTGGAAGAAATTGCAAACCCACCTGAGGTGCTGGTGACTCATCGGCCTCAACAACTTCATAGGGGACTGTGGGAGTGATTTCCCCAAAACCATGTTTCTTCATCCATTTCGAAGGCCTCAGGAATTCCTCTTCGATGCCCGGTGCTGGATGTTCATACTTAGGTGGGCTATCTACATGGTGATCCTCGATTGGTTGATCATTTTCTGCAATGACCCACGGATGGGGCTGTGTTTCTTCGTCTGTCAGTGTTGACGGAACAGCTGATTTGTCAATCAAAACACGGTGTTCTCCAATGACAGTGGGTACACAATTACTCAATTTCAAACCCTTCCTCTGCATTGCACGACACAAATGCACCAAACATGGGACCTCTTTGGTAGAGAAGGGAGACATGTGACCAAGCAAAATGTGCAAACGTGATAGTTGGAGTACGGCATGTGCTACACTAAGTCCATTACCTACCAACTTCCAACACAAATGCAAATCCAATGGAAGCTTGATTTCCTTGGGCAATCCAAGGGCGGCTGCTGCTTCCCATGGTGAAATGTAACGAGGGCCGGATGCTGAATGCAACAAACACGTATGCAAACCCTTGGTCAACAGGAGGTCCATGTCCAACTGATGTTGACGACCATAGGATGCAACCAAACCCTTCCATGGTTTAGTGTTTTGCACAATCCTACATTGAATCCCATCAGAGCTATTCTTACCCCACCATTCAGGAATCAAACGGGGGTCATTCAACCTTTCCAATGCATGCTCATCGGGGATCAACTCCTTCAAGTGATCAAAGGGGATTTCATGAAACAAAGCCCCATATCCGACCAGTCCCCCCATAAATGGATTTGAGGGGAAATGCAAATTGGCTGCTTTCAATCTGGCAGCAGGTGTCACATGAGGATAAATGCTCTTTTCAATGAACACTCCTAGCCACCTATCCCTGACCAATGGTAGGACATCACTGCAATTGTCCACGTTCTGATGTGCAATCTGGAAACCCATCTGCTCAGCAAATGCGGTCACTGCACGGAAATGCGGATGCAAACGAAAACCCTTGACATTCTCCAATGTCATCG
>OMLO01004286.1_pt1 | contig 11893 bp, 6 predicted proteins | sample 1674811 | NCBI WGS metagenome assembly OMLO01 (sample SAMN06265003, study PRJEB25207) | coral metagenome | isolation source: Coral host | place: Mexico:La Bocana,Puerto Morelos, Mexico | collected 2008-11-13 | reverse complement strand
GCACTTTTTTTGAGCCTTGAATCAACACAGAATTTGAGCAGTTTACAATCAAGTGTCCTAACACTCAAACAAACCAACGTTTACAGAATGCAAGGACACAGACAATCCCGTGAACAAATCAAAACTGAAAGCGAATACATGTACATGTAGTTGACCCAGCAAGGGAAACATGTGGCATGTGTCATGATTGATTCTGGCTTTACTTTTGATTGGTTGAGAAAGAAGCATGAGTAACAATATTTTAAGCTAATCACTTACATGTAGCATAGTAATGAGAAACCAAAGAGAAATGTAATATTGTTTTTTAATTGCAATGTAGAGAGTGTTGAGTGTTGTGTGTCATTCTATTACAGGTTTCCGTAAGTGAAGTTTTTAAGGAGATAACTTTAGAGATGCGAGTAACACAAGCTGTCCAAGAAAGGCTTGCACAGGCAACCAAGCACATCCGTGTCCATGAATATCCCTACAGACCTGTCCTGACCTCAAACACAAATTAATGATTGATACTGGCAGATATGCTAAAGGTTTTTCAACCTCACTGCACTATTTGTGGGAGTCATTCAATCGTCATAATTTATGTGTAACGACATCTTGTGTTTTTATTACTCATTGGAAATTGCTTCATAGTCTCAACATGAAAGATTTTATTTCTAATTCTTCTGAAGTCAAAAGTTTTGTATTCACAACCATTTAATATTTCATATCAACAATTGAATTTGATATGTAAATTGCTCATCACTGGAAAAAAAGAATCAAAGAATTGCAACATGTCTTGCCTTATGGACACATCATCCTGACAAAATGCAATCAATAGGTCAGTGCCTGAGAATAAGAGGGGGAAGAAAAACTGTTCAAATGGGCGGAAGGTTTGTTGTAGTAGCTATCACAGTCCTCACAGTGAGGTGATCATCAATAGAGAGTGAGAGTGATCATGTCAGCCTGTTCTGCTTGGTTTCCTCAGTATTTCTTTCAACGGTGGCGGCACAAGCTCCCAGGGCACGTCTTCTCAGTTAGCAATGTTGCAAAGGTTTTGGGCACAAGGTTGTGATCAAGTATGTTTATCTTGGGCTTGTAACAACAATAAATGAATGATGATATCCACATCATAAGTCTTCATAGTTTATTGTAATGAACCGAGTTAAGTTCATGAAAAATACATGCCAAGCAACATAAAAGATACAACCGAATATTCAATATAACTTTGATTATAATCTATCAAATATTTATTCTTGCATACAAATATTCAGGTCTTGGTAAATCACGTCACTGAATATACCTTAGCTAAAACTGGGAACTTCTGTAGTGAGTGATTTTCCTTATTTGGAAAAGATCCCACAAGCTATGAGACATTTGAAGGATAATAAACATGATAGCCTCTGTGTGCTCAGATCACAGTATTAAATTTTTGTCCTTGGACATTACAGAGCCTCAGATTTGACTACGTGTATGAGATTGAGTAGGATTATGACTTTTGATTTTCAAACCAGTGAGGTTTCCAGAGCCATCCGGTTAATGTTGCTTTGAGGTAGAGAGGGTAGTTCATGGAATGAGATGGGTATATGTGACATAATAATGCGAAGCCTGCAAATTAGAATTGAAAAGTTGTATTCAATCTCGTACTCAAATCTAAGTGCCCTATGAATATCTGTTCCTCAAAGCTCATAGTTTTCCTCTACAAGTAGCTTTGCTTTTGGAAACTGTTCACTTCAAAGATCGGGCAAATTTTCGCACCAAATGTCCCAGCATAGTTTTGCACCAAATCTAAATGGAGCACATTGTTTATGATATATTGCAAAATTGTTTGATATAATTTTATTTAATTTATGTTGACTTCTTAACGTCTTGTCCTATTACAGACAAACTAGAAAAGAAACTATCAATATTTGATATTTGTTATATTACATGTAAATGTAAAAAATTAACATTCTAGATTAAAGAAAGCATACAATACTCAGTGTTATTACCCATCTCTAAGTTTACTATTCCATTACAATATTATATCTCATACAATAGGATAACTACTATATTTTTCCAGACGACAGTCATAGAAAATGCAATTACTGATAAAAGCCAAGCTTTCACTAGGGTTTTTTGATTATAGTAAAAGTACCTGTTATTATCTACACTGCAATTACATCATTCCTATAGTATTTGGCTCTAATTCTTAAACTATATATAAACAATCTCCAGTTTTACAAATACTATTTTAGGATGAAATTGTACTGCTTTTTTTGCAATATAACTGACAATAAAATTGTTCAGATCCTATGTTTTCGTGCTTCTCTTGCATTAAGTGAGACTCAAATAGCATGTGAACAAGGGGATGGAGAAATAGGACAAAATTGCAGGACACCAGCTGTCATTCAGAAGACAGGTTTCTTTATGATCGCAATGATAACTGCAAAAATGTTTAGTGATTGTAGCAATCTCTCCATCAAGTTATTTTTATAGTTTCCATTTAAAGATAATTTTGACCAAGGCACTATTATTAATTTTTTTTCCTTTCTGCAGGTAGAGATATTTACAGTTTTTTGACAAAATGGTGCAGATTGGGTGCGAGAGGCTCTAGTTGATCTCAAAGGCTGAAACAAACAAAAGTTTTAATGTGCTCAATATGGGCCCAATATAACCCACGGAAATGTGGCTTGAAACAACTTCACTGAATGTATACCACTATTGTCACATTCTCTTAGCTTGACATAATTGTGAGATTATCCTGACAGGTTAAAGCGGTTATCAAATAACTGTAAGATGTACATGTTGCTACACCAGTGAGGGGTGGGGGCATGTGGGTCGGAGTATACCATATTTCATACACCCCAGTCAAACCCTTATTAAGCCACCACCCTTGCGCGAAATATGGGTTCATGTTCTTTGGATATTTTTTGGCCATCAGGTTAGCTGCCAGTAAACAAGCATCATGTCAAGACAACCATTCTAAATGTTTGAACATTTATCAGTCTATTTGTATTTCAGACTCTTATCTGTCATTCCATTTTCCAAAAAAAGCCAATTTATGTGTTTTAAAGTTTGCTTAATATAGGGGTAAGGTCAATAGGAAAACCCTCATTGGGAAGAGCAGAAGGTTGCTGCGACTGCTTAATAGGCCTGTTAATAGAGACGTTATTTACAGTATTTTCCTGAACATTTTCTTACTCAAGACTGGCATATGTGTTTTAAATAATAATGCTATATCCCATTCATTTACTCCCAAATATCCTGCATCCTGTCAATATTTTACCTAGATATCCCATGTCCCCAACGGGGCCTCGATACAATTTTTCTTTTTCCAGCCAGGATGATAATCGTGATAATTAAAATGTTTAAACAGGGAGCCAATCAAAATCCTACTGCACAGTTTGTATACACTTAAGCTTGACTCCAGTTACATGTCTGGTTTGGGTTTTGATTGGCTGACTGTGACATTTCTATTGGCTGTGATTGGCCAGGTGCGATTCAGTTACTGTGGGTTTGGATTCATGACAATTTTCCGAAAACTGCTCTATTAAAACCTATTTCTAAAATGTAGGGTAATTTTTGGAACCTGCCAAAACTGAAAAAAAATATAATATGCTTCAAATATGTAGGGTCCTATAGATCAAAAATTGAGTCTATCAATGATAATTTAAATCTTAAGACTTAAGGTTCTTCATTTATTTCAAAATCCTATTTGTGTCACACCAATTTCATTCCCAGAGCCCCACTTTTAACTGGCCAGCAACATGAGGGGTTTGAGAACCAGATTGGTTTGAAAATACAGAAAGTTGTATGTTCTTACTGTTTCTACAAGCTGTCAAGTCCTTAAGGCCTGGTAATTATTGCACAAATTTATTCATGACAACTGGTCCCTTTAAGGTGAGTCTTCATCTCTGGAAAATGATGCTTTACGACCAATGAAAGCTCTAAAGCTCTTCTGTTTCTTCAACTTTTTCATTGCATCATGTGTTACCTTCATTTCTGAAATGAAAAGCAGGATGTGTTTAATGCAAGCCTTTACCTGTGGCACATGTCTTAGTTCATAGTTGTCATCACAAGTTAACCTTCGTCACTGTGCGTTCATTATCAAGTGTTGGGGAAATGGTTTGGCAAGGAAAAATGAGAAGATATGTTTTGAAAATGTGAGCAGGATGTAAGTTTTTTTTTTAATTAGATGCTTAGGGGTTGAAAAGCATTCAATTTGGCTTTATATTGAACAACTCAATAAAGCTTTCTGTGATGTCTCACACCATGAAAGGTGTGTGATTGCAAGTATAATTTTTCATTTGGACATAACAAAATTGTTCGAACCTTTTGGCTGCAGTTTTAGTTCATAAATTTATGACTGATCATCGCAGTTACACACACAACTTAAGCAGTTATGAAATTAAAGCCTGAAAAAAATTCAGGCCTGAACGGGATTTATTTCATATATTCATTTGCAGTTTTAGTTCATGTTTATGCTTTGTATGTGTTCTTGAGAGGAAGATGGGGAGCAGGGCAAAATGAGAGTCAAAAAGAAATATACTTTTGCTGGTTTTGATCATGGATGGCAGGTTCACTATAACTGGGAAGAAACTGAATATCAACCTTGTTTGTCTTCATCTGTCATCCTTTGTGCTACGACTTTAGACAAACAATCCATCCACATTCTCCTTTCATTCTCAGTATTTGCCTTCAAAACAAAATCCCTTTCAGGAGTTGCCAAAGTGAAACAATAGTCTTCATCCTGATGTTTTCCTGATTTTACTCCTTCTTGAATCGAGTAGCCTTCAGTATGGGAACCAATAATTAACTCGCCTTTTGCATGAGGATCCTGAAAAACAAAGACAAAAATTATAGTTGTGGACCTGGTTATTGGATGAGGATTAACACCAGGATTATAAATACATTAATTAAAAGGACACCGTACAAATATGATAAACTAATTATAGCAAATTGCACTTTAACAAACAATTACTCACCATTGGTTCTTTGAAATAGAGAAGTCTTCTTCTGTCAAGTGTAAACCATCTCTTTTGCCATGGCTCATCCTAAGAGAAGCATATGCAAAATGTAGATCACACTTAACAATTCAATGATCAGGAAGGGTGGCAAATGGTACTTCAAAAATGGTAAATATCTTGAACAATACTCGTCAAGGGTCACTGGTTTCAACGTCTTGAACTACTCATTTTCCCCCACTGTTGGTGATTTGTTCTTTGCAGTGAGCTCCCAGCATTTGTCAGTTTGTTTCAGTTGACCAATAGTTTGCTGGATGGAACCTTATTGTGTGCCTGATTAGAGAGGGGTGCTACGAGAAGAACTGGTTAATCATGGCTTTAGAACCTGAGGCCAACTGAATTTGTTATTGCTTTCTTTGACTGAGTGCAGGAACATAAACTAACAATTAAAATTAGTGTTTAAAATGGACTCACTCCTGACTTCCTTCTTTCAGTTATCATAAAATAATTTTTCAAAAACCTGCATAATTTATATATTTATTTATAAATTTATAAATACATGCAAGGTCTACAGTATTTTCTCAGTCATAATTTTTCACCTTTGGCCCCGTCTTTTCTAGAAATCCTTCCATGATGAAGTCTCGGGTGAGTTCTCCGTCCAGCTTAAGGACAAAAGAAATAACATAAAGAGGACTAATTAGCAGAATCCTGTTATAATTATAATTTATATGTAATTCACTACACCTTTGAAGAGAGAGGTGCTGCAAGAGTACATTGTCAAAACAACCATACACATGCCAGGTTTCAACTTGGCCATGCTGTGTCTAGTCAATAAAATATTTTTTACCTTTTCAGGGCTAATTTCTGATTCATTGTATCCTAGTAAATTGAGCTTGGCTTTTCTAATGGCCATATACCACTCAACAATCTCCTGTGAAATCGAAACATACATGTATGTTACAAATCACTGGGCAAGGCCTCTCATATGAACGTTGTCATGGATGCTCCTCATCTCATTTAGGGGTGCAACAGTGTCCAGGAAGAAACAATGCTACTCTCTAGCAATTAAATTAAACTGGGCAATTAAATTGGGGTTGCTCTTGGAGAAATAATTAAAATAGGTGTCTGTTCATTTTGGTATCATTGATGAGATGGATAAAACTGGAGCCACACCCACAATGGTTCCTCTAAAGGATTTCATTGAAGTTATCTAAAGAGCATCACTGGCCTTTTGACACGGGAGTCTAGCCTACATAAAAAGCATTTCCGTGGGGTTGGGGAGCAAGGTACAGGATTTTCCATGTTTTGCTCAAGCAAAAAATGGGGCAAGATCTAAAAAATTGAAAAGCAGTTGGAAATTTTCCAAAATCTCAAGCTTTAAGCTGCATGGTGTCATATTGACTAACTCATTCTTAATTCTTTAAAATGAATTTGTTATTTATTTTTAGTAGAAAGTAATTAATAAAAGCAAGTTACAGACTGTATACCTTTTACTATTTTAATAGTAAAAGAGAAGTCAAGGTGGTGCAGTTTCACTACTGACAGTATTTCATACAGAAAGGAAACATACCGCTCCAGAGTCTGAATAGACAAAGTAGTTTCTTGTCAAGCCATTCCTGACATAAGTTATCTGCAAACTGTTTTCTTTGTTTGTTCTTTCCTCAGCAAATGTGACATTGATTTCTTTGACATTAAATGTACATTTTGGTTCTCTATCCTAGAAAATGTAAAATATCAAGTGTACTTCTCAACAAACTATGTCAGAATAACCAATGATAGTAACTATTATCACAGAAAAATATTTTAGATCTACTGATACATGTTCAAACCTCAATAGCTCATTTCTGAGTTGACCTAAGAGAGGCCTGGTCGGCAAACATTCACATGAAAGTGCATGTGAATAAAATCTAATTTTCATATGACAGACTTTGACAGACTTTGGGAAAAAGCCTTTAAAGGAATCTGGAAATGGCCTATTTTCTTAAATCTTTAGGATTCAGGTAAATTGAACTACGGTACAGTCACGTCTTATAGTTAAGTTACTTATAAAAATGCACCTACCTGATCCTTAATAAAGTAAGCAAGAGAATTGTCTCTTGCAGACAGGACGAACAGTCGCAGATTCCAACTGTTATCCTCTTTTCCTTTTTTCCTCAAATATCCTCGCAGAGAACCTAAAAATTTGATAAATTAAACATAATTTAATTATAACCAGCTAATAATATTTAAATATCCAAGTAAAGTTTTTTATTTATTAACTACCGGTATTACAATTCTTTATTCTAAGAGAGGTTTTATGAGACAAGAGAGGAGTTCTGACACAGCTGGCTAAAATTTAAAAATGAGAACCCTTATTAAAAACTGTTTTACTCCCCCCACAAAAAGCAGGTAAATTTTAATGTGAAGAGACTGTTCTCCTCTGACTGACTGACTAACAGAATGACTGAACAACTGAATTGCTGACTGAAAGACTAAATTGTTTACTGAATGACTGAATGACTGATTGAGTGACTGACTGACAGAGAAACAAACAAGCTGACTGAATGTCTTACCAGCGGCTGAATACCTGATTGACAATGGATGGATCGGTTCAGAAACTGTTTTTAATTTAGTTAGTTCTTCATCTTACCAGTTAAATATTTTGGTTCTGGTGCACCATCAATAAACTCTTTTCTTTCATACTTTGCTCTTATCCACTGTTCCCTGAGTACGCTACATATTTGTAATAAAATTGAAAAAAATATTTATAAAATGGATGCGGAAGGAGGGAAGGGAGAAGGGGATAGGGGGCAGGGGGCAGGGGGTGGGGGGAAGGGGGGAAAGGGGGAAAGGGGGAAAGGGGGAAAGGACTGAAGGGGGGAAGGAGAGAAGGAGGGAAGGAGAAAGGAGAGAAGGAGGGAAGGAGGGAAGGGGGAAGGACAGATAAACATGTGTAACCTGGACAGACAGAAAGAAGAAAGGAGCTAGAAGGAAAGATGGACTGAAAATAGAGGTTAGGACAGGCAGAAGGAAGTAAAAAAAGGAAGAGAAATTAGCCATCAATAATCAGAGATTAATTGACTTAGATGAGTTATTATTATTTTTTTTTTGTGAACTATAAGTCTCTGAGGTAGCAACACTCACTGGACTCTTAACAGTTATAACAATGAATCCTACAAGATTGTTTAATTACAATATACTGCACCTAAAAAAATTGTTTCACCGTAGGTGTAGCCAATGAAACATTCATTAGTTTGTATTCTGTGATTGTTGATCCTTCATACGAGGGTAGTTCAGAAAAAAAAAACTGTTGTTGGTGACTGACATTTCGACAACCTGAACAGAAATTATCTACAGAGTCAAAAGAAGAGTGTTTGTGCCAGAGTGGATGGTGTTATAAATCTGGTCCATTGAAAGTTGTTGGTCAGTTTAGCTGATGAGGGAATTGGCTGTAAGACTTGTGTTACGTTTGTCGTGAGTCACTGCTTTTTTAAAATCATTTTACTAACTTACAAACGTCACTTACATATCATAACCTACTTAGACATTACGTTGCCTAGGGTCTCTGGTCATTGGTTGCTTTCAATTAAGATTCTATTATTAGTCAAGTCTGTTAAAGGTCCGTTTATTGTTAGTCAAATTAAGTTGGTCTGTTGGAGGGCCATTGGCTGGTTTCGTTTAGATCGTGGATAAAGTCATCAAATTTTTGTAAGGTGCCAGTAGTTGTTGACATCTGTTAAGAGGCACGTTAGTGCACCAGCTTTCCAGAGTTGATGTGTTTTTATTGTTAACGGCAAAGGTGGGTACAGAATAACAATGCTCTATTCTGTGACTCAACATGTCAGAAGTGACAATCTGGTAATTGGATTAGTTTTGTTTATCCATGGAATGATAATAAGCATTTTGAAAAAAATGATTAACTTTATACCATTTAACTCCAGCAATGAAGAAAAAGCATATTGCCCTGGTCTATGCTTTCAAGAATTTTAAGAATTGCCATTAATGCCAGATATTAAAATGGAGCTAAAGGACTTTGTTTACTCTGACTGTGTGAACAAGAGTCAGTTTTGATTGTAAGCACTTGTGTGTGGAAAAGAAATGTGTCAAGTTACCACTGAAACTAACAAATAAAAATATCTTGTTACACTTCCCTGCAACAAAAACAAATTTCAAAACTGAGCCATTCTTTCATTCACAACTAGCTGTCCGAATTTTTTGGTTTTCACAGAGAAAACTACTTCATATGAGGATCTCAGTATCGATTCCAAGAAACATTTCAACAAGAAGACAGTATTACTCCGTGAAAAGCACTACTTAATTGTAACTTGCATTCACAAACTGAGCAAATATCGTTGCAAGTGACAATTGGATTGCTTGTTCATAGTAGTTTCCATCCATCGCCCGTCCACCCATGGAAGGAATGCATAGTCCAGCACACCAACTAAGAGGTATTTTTTTACAAAAAAAATAACCCAGCAAGTGGGAAACAACATGCTATAATATCACCACTTCATTTCGAGTTTATAATAAAATAAAGGTCATCCAAGTATATTCCACAACTAAGGAGCAGATGAACCAGTAGGCTCACTTGTGGCAGGTAATAATGTGCTCATCTCTGGTTTTTGCAGCATCAAACATGCAGGAGTACTGGCCCACCCCAGGGGACACAGAAAATTTACAAGTATTGTCTTAATAGGACCTCACTGGTTTTAAAATGTTCTGCTCAACTGAGAGGGTGTAAACTGCCTCAAACAGGTTTTAAAGTTAATAATTCTTAAGAATGAACAACTGTTGCTTACTGTGCATCTGTAGGCTTTGGTCGCCGATAGCAACTCGGAACATTCTTAGCCCAAATGGCATTTCCCTTGTCATTACCATGTTCTTCCATAAACTGAAAGAAAAAAATAATGTGAATGATACATACTAAATAATCTTCCCTAAATAGTTGGCTTGCTTTATGCTCTACTGGCACAAAGAGCAGTGATGATGACAATGTTGATGATGATGATGATGATGAAAATGATAAAGACGATGACAATGACGAAGATGATGATGCTGCTGATGATGATGATGGTAGCTGGCTTAAGAAAGGTGTAATGTGAGTGGTGTCACTGTTGACGTACATTTAGTTTGTCTGTTTCTTGGATGCATGCCTCTCTACTTGGCCACTTGAGAGAGAGCTGCTTACATGTAAGAGAGCTCTACACTCTTATGATACAAAATGAACCTCTGACATTAGTCTACAGTTTTGTCCAGACAATTTGTGATCATGGTGATAATTTGTCTATGAAAATGGGTTAATGCCTTTCTTTCTTCCACTGATACCATCCATATTAGATAATATGATCAAGCTTGGGTTATGTGCTCACAGAAATTATCAGTGTCTATTCAATGCAAATACTTGTAAATAAAACCCTTGACTCATCAGAGAAGAAGACATCCACAGCAGTATTCACACCAGACTTGTTAGCATGGCATGGGCATGCAAAAGAGAAGAGTCACTTTGCAAGTGATATGAAATATCATAATATAATTATAACTGTGATGATCAGTCATGTCTTCATAAAAGGCACCTTTTTGTTCCACAACCAGGCTAATTACTAAAATCAACTTTTTTTCATCAACAACCAAGGTTTTAAAGACAGATATACACAAGGACAATTCCCTCAGATTAATTAAATCATTAATTAAAAGTGCAGTCAATGGAGCGTGATGCTATTATTGTACATTCACTAGCCTACTATTGCTAAACGTAACACAATAGAACTGTTACGTGTTACGTATTAGAACACTGTATACCAGTAAGTCTTTCTTGTCTAGTTAAAACAATATTCACAATAGCCTAAGTTTCACCCATGCATGTTGTAACAACGTCTGGTTTAACTATATCATGCGTTTTGTATGGCTGTCTTTAAAATAGCCCTTATTCTTTTCGTTCAAGGCCACACAGACTCTGTACTTTTCATGGTACACGATATTATATTGGTTTAAACCCAGACATTTGTCTACCTATAAAAGAGTCTTAGCTTGGACTTTAGTATCATTTGCTCTTTATATCACTACTGTAACTTTCAGTTAGCCCTTGAAATTGTAACTCCCACCCTTCTCTCCCTTTGGAGGTTTATTGTTGTTGTTCATTAATATAAATAACAAACTGTGGTTCACCTCTCGTAACACGCTATAAATTAGCGACTTCCCTAAGCTTTGTTTTCGCTAATTTAGTCACGCTATTTAATGCTTTTTCATGCCTCTTCTTGTCCCATCCAGCATGTGCCGGCAGAGTCAGCTCATACAGATGGGGAGATAAGGCTTGAGAACTGTCTACACCCTAGCACGATGAGTTCATATGGGCCAAGACATCATTTGGCTGTGTGACCACGTGATGCGGTTCCAGTCAAAGACCCTCATTTCACCCTTGCTCACCATAGAGTCTCCAGTAGCTCAGTGGTTAGAGCATCCGACTAGATCACAGAGGGTCGTGGATTCAAATCCCATCTGGAGCTCGGATTTTTTTCCAAGTTGATGTTCCCAAAAATTTCCTCATAATAGTCTCACTTACAGGAATGTAGAGGTTTTTTTGCATATAACCATGCACAGGTTAACCAACTCAGGAGAGCCATTGGTCAAAATTACCAAGTGCATTCTCTGAACACAATAAACAGGAATTGGCAGTGGCACATCCCAGCCGGGGAGGAGGCTCTTTGCCCAGAGAAAGACTCTTGAAGCAAGGACAAGATTAAACAAAAAATTTGACACCCTTATACACCGATTTCATAAATGGCGGACGCACGGTAAGAAACTGGTACCTAGTCATGAAAACAAGGCGTTTTAGGATAAACAGCTTTCGTGTAACAAGCGATTTGGGAGAATTTGCACGTTTTTATAGAGTTTTGAAGATATTTTTCATTGAACAAAGCGTCTGTTTCATTTTTTCTCGTTCAATTTTAAAATAATTGAACTCAATATGAGTTCAAAATCGAATATTTATGTCTACC
>OMLO01004284.1_pt1 | contig 11895 bp, 5 predicted proteins | sample 1674811 | NCBI WGS metagenome assembly OMLO01 (sample SAMN06265003, study PRJEB25207) | coral metagenome | isolation source: Coral host | place: Mexico:La Bocana,Puerto Morelos, Mexico | collected 2008-11-13 | reverse complement strand
TCATTTATTTGATCAAGGAGCAACTGGAAAGAAAAGACCTCACAAAAGAAGAGGCACTGGAGCTCAGGGAGAAGTTGTGCAAACAATATCCTACCAGAGGATAAGCTCTTGCAAGAAGAGCATGGTTGTGTCAGCATGGTCCCTTGTCACAAGGGAAAGCCCTTGCAACAAGGGCAACAGCCCTTGAAGGAAGGGCTTGTGAGCTTGTCGGCATGCAGAATCCCTTGTCATAAGGGAAACATTTTTTTGGCAGAATCCCTTGGCACAAGGGAAGGAGGTGGCCTTGAACAAAATCAAGGAAACCCTTGAGACAAGGGATGACATGTGCCAAGCCAAGTAAAAAAGAAGCAGCAGCTAGTTGGAAGGGTGGTGGGGGGGTAGCATGTGAATTCACAGTACATTTCATAAAGCTCATAAGTCAAGAAAGAAACACTGATATACACACCCCTCAAGTAGAATCACAGTAGGTAACATGGTATTGGTGTCACACTAAGAACACACATAAAGACAGACAGACACACACACACACACTCAGAAAGTGTTGTTTGTTTCACTGCATGTTTACAAGTTGCACAGGTTGTTTTCTGCAGCCCCTTTTCAGGTCAAGCTTGTTTTTTTTCGTGCAAAACCCTTGAAAACAGGGACAAACCCTTGCAAGAAGGGACAACCCCTTGTGATAAGGGCCAAAAGCCCTTGCAGGAAGGGTAGCCCTTGTGGTAAGGGCACCCCTTGAGACAAGGGATGCCCAGGTGGCACCAGCAAGGCCAGGCAACTCAGAAGGGCGACCAGCCCAAGGGTCCTGGCCAAGAGGGCAAAAAAAGCAGAGGAAGAAGCAGCAGCTGCTGCTGCTTCCTCTGCTCAACCCTTGCAACAAGGGGGCCAAGCAGCCACACAAGCTGAGCCCTTGCAACAAGAGGAAAAAGCAGCCACACAGACTGAACCCTTGCAACAAGGGGAGAAACCAGCCACAGGGGCTGAACCCTTGCAAGAAGGGAAGAAAGCAGAAAAGGCAGCCACACAGGCTGAACCCTTGCAACAAGGGGACAAAACAGCCACACAGGCTGAACCCTTGCAACAAGGGGAAAAAGAAGAGGAGAAAGAAGAAGTGTGGGAGACAGCCCTTGGAAAAAGGGCAAGGTCCTTGCAAAAAAGAAAGGCCAAGCAATGGCAAGTGAAGGAAGCCCCCTTGCCAGAAGGGAAGCCCTTGCAACAAGGGGAAGCAAAGGCAAAACGTCGACCTGCCAGCAGTGCGAGAGGAAAAAGGAGGACTGATGTGGGCTATGTGTCCATTGGCAGCGACTCAGGCTCCTCCACACAGCCAAGCCCCAGCAGAAGCTCCAGCACCAGGGGCAGTAGGCAACCCTTGAAACAAGGGACACCAGCAACCACAAGGGAAAAGGGAACCCTTGAAACAAGGGTGAAGCTGGTGGAGAAGAAAAAGGTTTTGTGCCTGGACTGGCACAATGTCTTTCAAATCCAAGATGAATGGAGCAAGAAAGACATAGTACCAGACCTGCACATTAACAGGGTGTGGGACCTCCAGGCAGAAGGCTGGGAGGTCCACATCCTGTCCTACTGTGGCAAGAGGAGGGCCCAGGAAGTCCATTCCTGGGCCTCTGCTTTGCCCTTGAAGTTTGACTCTGTCAGAACCTGTAATGATAGGACTGGCAAGTGGGGCAAAACTTCTTGGGCAAAGTGGCTTGGCTGCACACACCTGGTGGATGACAATAGGTCGATCTGCCAGGAAGCCTTGGAAGAAGGCTTAGAGGTGCTTCCAGTTGTGAGTGAGTGGGAACCTCACATCTGGTACTGGGGCAAGCCCTGCCAGAACTTCTCAGAAGCAGTGGACAGGCTTCTTCTGGAGTTCTGAGCAGGGCTTGCCAGTCCTTGAAACAAGGACAACAGCACCAAGCCCTTGCAACAAGGGCAGTGCAAGCAGTCAGCCACAAGACCCTTGTGAGAAGGGTTAACAAAGGGAAGTGGAGGAACCCTTGTAACAAGGGCAACAAGGGCAATTCCTAGATGCAGCAAAGAGTGGGGTCCCTTGAGATAAGGGAAATAATTAAGGAATGGAGTGCTATCACATGTCATGGGGTCCCTTGAGACAAGGGAAATAATTAAGGAAACACCTCAAAAAGAGGGAACCCTTGTGACAAGGGTAGTTTCCTTTTGCATGCAGAGCCCTTGAAATAAGGGTTTTTGTCTGTGTCCTCTCATGGGTTGATGTTTGTTTTGGAATCCAAATGTTAATGAAATAAATAAGGGAAACATTTTTTTTGTAAAATTTATTATACCCTTTTCTTAAAGAAAAACATCAACCTGTGGTGGATGCTTTTTAAAAGCTTGACAGCATGAGCCCTTGCAAGAAGGGCCACAAGACCCTTGTAAGAAGGGTTGCTGTCTGAAGCAAACAGCTGAAGACTTATGCCAGCTGCAAAAAAGAAAGGGCTTAGCTGGTTCAAAGGGAAAGGGTTAGGTTTTGATGTTCTTGTTGCTTAGTTTTTTTTCTGGTGGAAAAAAAGCCCCTTGGAGTAAGGGTTTCATTTTTTGATCCCTGCAATGGAATTCACATTACATATCATAGTAAGTAGCATGGTATTGGTGTCACACTAAAAACAGACATAAACACTCACACACACACACACACTCAGAAAGTTTTGCGCAGTCACTGCATGTTGCACAGGTTGTACAAACATGTTTCTGCAGCCCCTTTCTAGGTCAAGCTTGTTTTTTTTCTGTTTTTTCGCACAAAACCCTTGAAAACAGGGTAAAACCAACCCTTGCAAGAAGGGACAACCCCTTGTCATAAGGGCCCAAAAGCCCTTGAAGTAAGGGTAGCCCTTGCTGACCCCTTGCAACAAGGGGAAACACAGCAAGCAGCCACAAGAGTGGCAAACCCCTTGCAACAAGGGGAAGCACAGCAAGCAGCCACAGCAGTGGCTAACCCCTTGCAACAAGGGGAAGCACAACAAGCAGCCACAGCAGTGGCTAACCCCTTGCAACAAGGGGGAGCACAACAAGCAGCCACACAAGCTGCTCAACCCTTGCAACAAGGGGAAGCACAACAAGCAGCCACACAAGCTGCTCAACCCTTGCAACAAGGGGAAGCACAACAAGCAGCCACACAAGCTGCAGAACCCTTGCAACAAGGGGAAGCAAAGAAAGAAGGCACACAAGCTGCAGAACCCTTGCAACAAGGGGAACAGCAGCAACCCACCAAAGATGAACCCATGCAAGAAGGGGAAAACAAAGCTCAGAACAAAGAAGAAAGGCGGGAGACAGCCCTTGGAAAAAGGGCTAGGTCTTTACAAAGGAGGAAGGCCTCCAAAGAGAGGCAATGGCAAGTGAAAGTAGGCCCCTTGCCAGAAGGGAAGGTGGCTGAGCCCTTGGAAGAAGGGCCAAAAGCAAAAGGTCGACCTGCCAGCAGTGCAGCTGGCAGGAGAAAGACAGGGAGTGGCTATGTGGGGCTGGGCAGTGACAGCTCCTCCACACAGCCAAGCCCCAGCCCCAGCACCAGCAGCAGTGTGCCTCCCTTGAGAAAAGGGACCCCAGCCACCCCAAGAGAGGAGGGGTCTCTGCACAAGGGGAAAGGTGGGAGGAAAGGTAAGCCCTTGGAACAAGGACAGGTTGACCTGCAGCCCAACTCCAGGGGCAAGCCCTTGAAACAAGGGAAGAAAGTTTTGTGCCTGGACTGGCACAATGTCTTCCAAATCCAAATGGGTGGGAAGGATTGCGTACCAGATGGGCGCATACAGAAGGTGTGGGATCTCCAAGCAGAGAACTGGGAGATCCACATCCTTTCCTATGCAGGCAAGAAAATGGCCCAGGAAGTGAAGGCCTGGGCCTGGTCACTGCCTGTGAAATGGGCCAGTGTGAATTGCTGCTCAGAGAGAACAGGCAAATGGGGCAAGACTGCCTGGGCCAAGTGGTTGGGATGTTCTGTTGTCATGGATGACAACAAGGACATCTGCCAGGAAGCCTTGGAAGAAGGCTTGGAGGTGCTGCCAATCACCACACAACACCAGAGACATGTGTGGTATTGGGGCAAGCCTTTCGACAGCTTCCCACAAGCTGTCGACCATCTGTTGATGATGGATAGGTGAGCCAGCCCTTGCAACAAGGGCAACAGCACCCACCCCTTGCAACAAGGGGCTGAGCAGCCACTTGGCCAACCCTTGCAACAAGGGGCTGAGCAGCATTGAGCCCTTGCAACAAGGGCCACTGGACCAACCCCTTGGAACAAGGGGCAGTGACTTGAACCCTTGTAACAAGGGCCAGTGACTTGATAGACTTGTATGGGCAGCGCCCTTGTAAGAAGGGCAGAACCTTTGCAAGAAAGGTATTAATTAGGGAACCACCTCAAAAAGAGGGAGCCTTTGCAATAAAGTCAGTTTCCTGCTGCGTGTTTTTGGAAGGGGAGGCAAGCCCTTGAAATAAGGGTTTTGTTTGTGTCCTCTCATGGGTTGATGTTTGTTTTGGATAGAAAATGTTGAATAAGTAAGATCATTGCTAGTATCATTATGTGTTCAAATTTTACCATACTTGTTTTTTAACATCAACCTGTGGTGGATGCTTTTTGAAGCTTGACAGCATGAACCCTTGCAATAAGGGTCACAAGACCCTTGTGAGAAGGGTAGCTGTCTGAAGCAACAGCTGAAGACTCCATGCCAGCTGCAAAAACTTAAGGGTCCAGCTGGTCCTAAAGGAAAGGGTCTGTGGTTCCAACACACCCCCAAAGAATAAGGGAACTAGGCTTGGGATTTGTTTATGTTTCCTTTTTTTTAAGTATGGCAAAAAGAAACCTTTTGTTACAAGGGTCTGAAATATTTGTGTCTTCCAACCCACAAATCCCACCAAGAAAAAGAAAGGTGAAGAGGTTTGAGATTTTTCCTGGACCTTAGGTGGACTTATTTTTTTCCTGGTAAAAAAAAAACCTTTGGAATAAGGGTCTTCATAAACTGTACCTTCAAATCTTCAACCCACAAATCACCCCAAAGAAAAAGAAAGGTGAAGAGGTTTGAGATTTTTTTACTGGACCTCAGGTGCATTTTTTTTGCTGGGGATAAAAACAAATGGAGTAAGGGTTTTGGTGAACTGTATCTTCAAATCTTCAACCCACAAATCACCCCAAGAAAACAATGAAGAGGTTTGAGATTTTTTTTCTGGACCTCAGTTGCATTTTTTTATGTTGGGGAAAAAATCATTGGAAAAAGGGTTTCAATAAACTATATCTTCAACCCCCAAACCCCCAAAACAACAGTAAAAGCTGAAGAAGTCTGAGATATTTTTTCCTTGGGCTTTGGGATTTTTTTTTGGGTGGAAAAAATCCCTTGGAGTAAGGGACAACAAAAAATAGTATCTTCAACTCCAAATTTTTTTCCAAAGAAAAAGTGTTCACCTCCAAAATCATATGCAAAGAAACAAATGTGAAGAGGCCTAAGATTGTTTACTGGGCTTTAGATTTTTTTATGGACCAAAAAACCACTGGAGGAAAGGAATATTTTTTTCTACTGCATGAATGAGTTTGGTGATCATATTAATTTGATCATGTTTCTTTTTGTTTTTGTCTTTTTTTCTTTTTTTTTCCACCAAAAAAAAACCAAAATCTGATCAAATCTGATCAAAACAAGTGAAATCTGATCAAAACCATGGTTTGATCAGATTTTTAGTGGTTTGATCAGATTTGATCAGATTTTTTCTTTTTTTTTGTTTTTTCTTTTTTTCCATCCCCCAAAAAAAATCTGATCAAAACAAATGAAATCAGATCTAAAAACATAATCATATTTTTACTGGTTTGATCAGATTTGATCATTTTTTACATTTTGTTGTTGGTATATTTTTCTTTGTTTTGGTTATATACTCCAAAAAAAAACATTTCTCACAGCAGCATTTATTGGTCCAAGGTTAGTTTCAGAAACAACCCTTGAGACAAGGGACTGGACAAAAAGACCCTTACTCGAAGGGCAGAAGAAACCCTTGCAATAAGGGGAAAAAATCCTTGCCATAAGGATAATAAGACCTTGTGATAAGGTTGGGTAGAAGGATGGGAAAAACAGGAAACAAGCAAAAAAATACGAAACCAATGAAAGTGAAAGCAAAAAGCAAGGCAAAGCCAGCCAGGAAGACACAGCCCTTGCAAGAAGGGAAAAGGAAAGGGGAACCCTTGCAAGAAGGGAAAACCAAAGCCCTGACCAAAAGAAACTTGAACAAGTTGGGTGAACTATCCCTTGGAGAAAGGGTGGCAATGGCTGGGGAAGAAGAAACAGAAGAAGCAGCTGTGGAAACACTCAAAGGAACAATGTCCAAACAAGACCACAGCAAAGCTTGGGGGCAGCACAACACCTGGTTGAAGAAACAACCACAAGAAGAGCAAGAAGCCCATGCCCAGAAAAGCAAGAAAGAAAAAGGAGAGGCAGTGGTCCTTTGGTTGCTGAAGACCAAAGTGCAGAGGTTTCAGCACCACAGCCAAGAAGTGAAAGGAAGCAGTTCCACACTTCAAAAGAAAGGTGGGTGTCCTTGAAGTCAATTCTGAAGCAATGGTCAGAAGATGAACTAGATGCCCATCTGGAGAGTGGTCGAATCTTGGCAAGGCAATGCAAAAAAAACCCAGGGGTATGGGAATACTGTGATACTGAAGATGAAGAGAAGATCAGGAAGGCCTCCAAGATCAAGTCCTTGAAACAAGGACAGGAATATGAACCAGATGAGAATGATGATGAAGAGTTCGGCAATATGTGGAAAAGCAGTGGCCACAGTCAAATGCAAAGAATGTGTGATGATGCGAAGGGAAGTGGAAAAGGAGTTGCCAAAGAAGGTGGCAGCAAGGCCTTGAAAGAAGGCCCTGGCAAAGGCAGAAACAGAAGCCAGCTGGCCTTGAAAGACAAAGAAGAAGAAAAGGAAGAAGAGAAGGAACCAAACCCTGAAGATGAGATGAAGGAAGCACTGAAGAAGGCCAAAAGGGCCAGGGACCTCACACAGAGCCAAAGCACTGACTTGGAAGATGCTCTTGTGAAGGCTTCCTCTTTGCTCACAAAGGAGGGTAAGAGGAAAGGGCTGGAGCAGCAACAAGAGCTGCAAAAGTTGTTGCAGCAGCTGAAAGCTGTTTGCTCCAAGGAGAACATGCCCTTGACCAAGCTGAAGGAACTTCTGGTTGAAGTCACCAGGGCCCAGAAGGAGTCAAAGGACACAATCAAGGAGCTCAAGCACCTGGCCAACAGAGCTCCTTCCAGGGCTCCTTCGAAAGGTTCCAAAAAATGAAAAAAAAGGCCCTTGCAATAAGGGATACACTGCTGATCCCTTGTCATAAGGGCAACATCCCTTGCAAGAAGGGATACACTGCTGATCCCTTGTCATAAGGGCAACTGCAAGGGTGCTGAGTGCAAACACCTGGTGATCCCTTGTCATAAGGGCAACATCCCTTGCAATAAGGATGTGGGAACCTTGCAAGAAGGTTGTGGTAAAACAAGCCTTGCAAGAAGGCTACCCCTTGAGACAAGGGTGAATTTTTGAACAGCAAGCCCCACCTCAAAGCCAGTGGAGGGAGAACTCTGAGGTGAGGCTGTGCAAAACATGGAAAACTTTGAGGGGGGTGCATGGTGCTGCAAAGCTGTTACCTAGAAGCCCTTGTGTTGCTCAGTTGTGTTTAAAGTTTCATAAACTGTATGTGGTTGAACCCTTGGGATAAGGGAAATCCTTGTGATAAGGGTGAACCCTTGTGATAAGGACAACCCTTGGGATAAGGGATACCCTTGTGATAAGGGTGAACCCTTGGGACAAGGGAAGGTAACAAGGGCATCTTCCTTGTGAGAAGGGAAACCCTTGTGACAAGGGTTAAGAATGCCAGGCCACAAGAAGGATCAAGGGTGTAAAAGGCTCAGGGGCTACAAGTTAGACTTGGAAACTGGAAAGGCTCTAGCACCTTCACCAAAGAAGGTTAAAGCAGGTGAGAGCCAGCTGGCAACAAGGCTTCTCACCCTCTGGACTGAGGGCAGGCTCAGTGCCACCTGTGTCCAAGAATTGGCCCACCTGGCCATGTTGGAGCCAAGCAACCCAGAACTTCAACTCTTAGCAAAGAGTGGGAACTATGGTGAGATTGGTGGTAATATTTCCAGAGATATATCCACCAACTTTCTCAAGGGCCTTGGCATCTGTGCACCCTATAGGATTAGGGTGAAGTGCCTGGACAGGACAAATTCCACCATAGAAGACGATATGCTCCTGTTGTTACCACATATGTTGTTTTCCAGTTTGGCTAACAACTATGTGGAAAGGTTCCATGATTTGTTTCCAGGTGAAGGCCTGGAAACATTTTGGGAACAAACCCTTGGAACAAGGGATGACAGGTTGGTGGATCACCCCTTGAAAAAAGGGGAGTGGAAGAAGAAGTTGCACCCCCTGGTCATACATGGTGATGGAGTGGCTTATGAAAGTAGGGATAGTCTGATGACTTGGAGCTTTGGCAGCCTCCTGGCATCAGACAAGCCCAGCACAGAAGCCCACATCCTGATGGCCTGCTTTCCAAAGAGCTCCACATGCAATGAGACCTGGCCAAAGGTCTGGGACTACCTGCATTGGAGTTTGGAATGTCTGGCCACAGGTATACACCCCACCTGTGACCCCTATGGCAAACCCTTGAAAGAAGGGGACCCCCTGTTTGAATATGCAGGGCAAAGGCTGACCCCCCAGAACTACAAGGGGGCAGTCTTCAATGTGATTGGAGATATGGAATTTTTTGCCAACACATTACAGATCCCTCACTGGGCATCAGAATGGCCCTGCTGGGCTTGTGACACACACAGAAACCATTTCAAGGAATTGAAATTTGAAAGTCACAACTGTGTGGATGCATCCCTTGCAAGAAGGGAGCCAGTGAGTGATCACCCCTTGTTCACCCTACCAGGGGTGACCTCAAGGAATGTCAGGCATGACATGCTGCATGTGCTCTTTGTGAATGGAGTGCTATCACATGTCATGGGGTCCTTGCTGCACTACACATGCTGGTTTGACAAGCCAGGTGGCCACCAGAAGGTTGCACCAGCAAAGAGGTTGAGTATTCTTTTCACTGAGGTCCAAAAAGAGTACACAGAACACAAGGTTGAGTGCAGGCTGACCAACTTGACCTTGAGCATGTTCTGCAACCCAAAGCAGCCCCATGCAACCCATCCCATGCTTCACTGCAAGGGTGCTGAGTGCAAACACCTGGTGAAGCCCCTCCTAGCAGTCCTCAGAAAGATGCTTGGGAAGGGGAGGCATATACACAACAACATGCTGTCTTGCTTGCAGTCTATCAGTGACTTGGTAGACTTGTGGGATGGGTGTGGCATGTTTCTGTCCAGCAGTGAATGGAAAAGAACAATGAAGCTGCACAAGGACTTTGTGCAGGAGTACAAGCTGCTGGGTGAATGGGCTGCTGAGAATGACAGGTATTTGTTCCACATTGTGGCAAAACACCACATGATGTGGCACATGTGCCTGGACAGCAGGCACCAGAATCCTAGATTCAGTGCTTGCTGGAAAGGGGAGGACTTTGTGGGGAAGATGAGCCGCCTGTGCCACTCCTGCAGTTTTGGCACCAAATGCACAAGACTCACAACCAAAGTCCTCCCCAAGTACCAGGGCATGCTGCATTTGCTCCTCACCAGGAATGGAATGGAGAAGCTTGCATGTAGCCCTTGCGACAAGGGCGACCCTTGTAACAAGGGATACCCCTTGTAAGAAGGGGTGCCAGGCCCAGCTCCATGGCTGCCAAAGCAGCCAACCCTTGTGAGAAGGGTGGGTTTCTGTGAAGGGGTAGTCCTTGCAATAAGGGCACAGCAGTCCCTAGGTGCGACCCTTTGTGATAAGGGGTGAGCCAAACCTTTGTGTGAGAAAGGTAGCCCCTTGTGATAAGGGTGATGTGAGCCAAACAAACCCCTTGTGACAAGGGTGATGTGAGCCAAACCTTTGTGAGAAAGGTAGCCCCTTGTGATAAGGGTGATGTGAGCCAAACAAACCCTTGTGACAAGGGTGATGTGAGCCAAACCTTTGTGACAAAGGTGACCCTTGTGATAAGGGTGATGTGAGCCAAACAAACCTTTGTGACAAAGGTGCTTTTATCCCTTGTGACAAGGGTGTGAGCCAACCACAGGCTCAGCCCTGAACACAAGCTTCAGGGCCAGCCCTTGTGACAAGGGGCAGAGTTAATCCTTGTGAGAAGGGTCAGGGTCAGCCCTTGTGACAAGGGCCAGGGTCAATCCTTGTGATAAGGGTGGATCTGACTGGACAATTCTTAACAAGTGCAGAAAAAAGGTGAATATCAAGTGCTGAAAGGGAAATTTAATGTCTAAAAATATTGATTTATAATTTCGATTTTTAGGTCAAAATTACGTCAAAAAAAATATTGAATTTCAATATTGATTTTTGTCTCTCAAAACATAGAAAAAATTTTTGATTTTGGATATTGATATTTTCAATATAAAATATTGATTTCAGGCTGAAATCAATATTGGAAAACCAATATTGATCCTAATCAATATCCGATGCGCAGGGTTTCGTCACTTCCTACGTGTCAGTCTCAAAACTGTGGTAAAACGCAATTTTCTTTACGTGGCCCAACTGCAAATTTTTCACATTCCCGCTCGACCCTTTCGTCACTTTGCGCGCGTCCGACGTTCAAAAGTGTGGTAAAAAATGCAATTTCTTGATCTCGCCGAGCTACCTTTTCGGCGCGAAGGGTCCGATGCTCAAAACTGTGGTAATAGCAAATGTTTGACGGCGACGAGCTACACTCTCGGAACTTCGCGCGTGTCCCATGTTCAAAACTGTGGTAAAATTTAAATTTTTGGACGTCAACGAGCGACCTTCTCAGCACTTCGTGCGTGTCCGGTGCTCAAAAACATGGACCTTTTTGGGCTATAGCTGAGCCTCTTGGCACTTCGTGCGCGTCGGAGATTCAAAAACTGTGGTAAAATCGAATTTTTGGGCGGACTGGGCGACCGTCTCGGCACTTCGTGCGTGTCGCACGCTCACAACTGCGGTACAATGGGCATTTCATGTCACCTAATTTTGTGTTGTGACTGTGTGTGTGTGTGTTTGTGTGTTTGGTGCGTGTGTGTGTGTGGGGATTTATGTTTGTGCGTTTTCGTGTGTGTTTTAGTGTGCGTGTGTGTGGGTGTGTGCTTTTTTGTTTGTGTGTGTGTGTGTTTGTATCTGCGTGTGTGTTTTTTTCTGTGTGTGTATTTTTTGTGTTGTGTGCGTGTTTGTTCAATGTGAGTCGAAATACTTATAAACCAACTTATAAACCCAATCCTAAACCCAGTTATAACCAATTATATCTAGATATAACTAGTTATAACTGATCATAACTTTTCATAACTGGTTGTAACTGGAATCAGTAACTTTTCATAACTTTTCATATCTTTTCATAACTTTTCATAACTGGTCATAACGGTTCGTAATTGGAATCCATGGGGCATAAAGGGAATTTATTGGATTCTTGATCGACATGAATTCCTGTAGATGTCGGTCGGAAAATCGACATGAATCTTCTTGAAATTGATTATATTTGATATTTATAGACTGATTCACAAGATATGTCGATACCGGCGAAGATTATATATATTTGTGATTCCAAATGAATATCATTTGATTCAGATTGATTTCACAATAAATTTGACAGAGAAATCATTTTTGAATCCATATTCATTTGTTTTTTCCTTTGAATTGAGAAAATGCATTGCTTACGAAAAGGCCATCTGAATCCATCAAAAAATCTGTTTTTTTGAAATATTCAGAAAATATAATCAGAATCAAAAAAGCCATCTGAATCTGAATTTTTCACATGGATTCAGAAAATGTATTCCTTACCAAAAGGCCATCTGAATCTGAATTTTTCAGATGGATTCAGAACTTGTATTC
>OMLO01004283.1_pt1 | contig 11895 bp, 3 predicted proteins | sample 1674811 | NCBI WGS metagenome assembly OMLO01 (sample SAMN06265003, study PRJEB25207) | coral metagenome | isolation source: Coral host | place: Mexico:La Bocana,Puerto Morelos, Mexico | collected 2008-11-13 | reverse complement strand
TTCTGTCGTTTTGTTTAAAGCCACTTCAAGTGAAGTGCTTTGAATATTTACTGAAAGACAAAGATATTGTTGCCGTTTTACGGAATACAAAACAAAGCAAGTCGCCAAAAGCATCGACTGGAAATCTTGTGTTGACAAGTAGTATGGCGAGATTCTCAAAACATCCTGTCGATCTCTAATGTACTGATTGTGTAAATTTATCACAGCTGCATTTATCTGAACGCATGATATCAAACTAGAAATCAGAGCAACTGCCGGTACGCCATGTTTGTTTATAATGCTCGCCGTGAAGACTGGATCCAAGAAAATGACGAAAGCGTATTCGAAAATTTCCGGATACGACCGTCCACACGTATACGTATTCGTATCGGATAAAAAACTGTTCCACTCTGGAGAGCGTTTTCAAAAATTTTCGGATACAGCCCGAAAATACGCTGGATACGTGTGGACGCGAGCCGTATTCGTAAAAAAAAATTTGCGTTTTCACAAATTTTCGGATACGTGTGGACATGGCCTTAGAAACTTTCACCCTTTATTCATCAATCTATTTTTAGTTTGATGCAGACCCCTGACGGGAACCTCAGTGACCAATCAGAAGCACGGATTAAAAAATGGAGAGCGAATTTCGCGTATTTTATTACTCTATTTTCATTATGTCGAAGCCGCCATTTTTCCTTATGATGCGCGCTCACGGTACACCAGAACTAACATATTTCATGGGAAAGGAAGCCTCGAAATAAGCTTAGTATGTGACTTAGTATATTAGCAGAACAGTGCTAAATACTCTGACACTTAAATGAAGTACCTTTTTTTTTTCTTGCACGCTCTTAGTTATGGGCTCCTGATAAGATCAATAAGACATTTTCAATTGAAATCATTGCCTTACTGGAAACAGTTCATTCGCACGCCAGTTCAGAAACCAAATTTATAGAGCTTTGTATGGAGACAAATGGCTCCAACATGGCGGCCGTAAAGTAACAGAAACATCTGTCATTGAGTTCTACCATCGAAACGAACTTTTAAACATCAAAATTAATACTTCTTCTAGAGCATGAACTTGAGCAATAACTAATCCTTTGACCTACTCGAGAGCTACAACGGGCCGCCATTTTATCGCACTGACAACGCTCTATCATGAATTTGGGTAAAACACTTTTCCAAATAATGCATTATTGATTAACCGCGCAGACCTAAATCTTGGTGAGGTTGTTTACATATCAATCTTCTTTGATATCCCAGTTTCTTTACTTAATTTACTGAATGATTACAATTTTTATTTTAGATTGCGTGACACTGCAAACCTGCTATACATCCGCACCAAAATTTAGCTGCAAAGAAAGAGTCGCTTGAAGCATCAATTATCTATTTTATTCTAAGATGATCTAATTTGACTCCTCTAGTGACAGATTAACCAAGGTGAAATAAAGAGGACTAGGCAAGGAAGGAAAAGCGAAGCAACCGAAAACTGAATACGGGGGAGGGGTGCTCCCTATTATGGCCTATACTGGGAGGCTCCGCCTGAAAGGGGTACCTTTTTCAGGCTTCAGGTATATAAAAGGGTAGGGATTTCACACGTTTAGGTATATGAGAGGATAGGAAAATCTTCATTCGGGTATTATAAAGGGCCTTGAATTAAAACAGGTCTAGCAGACGCAACTTATGACTGTTTCATTTTAATTTATTACGCTCTACTAATATCAAGAAGGCTTCCTGTTTTAACGATTTATTCATAAGTCTTCTGAAGAAGGTATATGAAAGGGGTGCCTTTTTCCAATAAAAGGTATGCGAAAGGGGTGCCTTTTCTGAAAAAAATGGGTAAGGGGTAAGGGGTATTCATTCGGGTATTATAAAGGGCCTTGAATTAAAACAGGTCTAGCAGACGCAACTTATGACTGTTTCATTTTAATTTATTACGCTCTACTAATATCAAGAAGGCTTCCTGTTTTAACGATTTATTCATAAGTCTTCTGAAGAAGGTATATGAAAGGGGTGCCTTTTTCCAATAAAAGGTATGCGAAAGGGGTGCCTTTTCTGAAAAAAATGGGTAAGGGGTTGGACCTCGGGGCGGAGCCTACCGGTATAAAACTTTTTTGAATACCCACCCCGGGCTGAATACTTTAAAAAAACCGAAACAAAAACCAAAACCGAAAAAATGGTTATTTTAAATCTACTTTTTTAAAAAAATCGAAAAAGTAATCTATATAAAGACAAAAGCCGTAAAAACCAAAACCCGGCAAACAGACTCTTCAAAGATGCTATGCCCAAGAGGCCAAGGGGGGGCAGGCGTCTTTAGGGTTGTGAACTGAGTTTTGTTGAATTCACTTCTTCTGTCATGATGGGGTGGGATTTTAAGGATTTAGAAATCAAACTCAGAACATATGAGTCAGTTACGTTAGACCCGAAGGAACAAGATCCGGGGATTTTGTTTTTTACTATCACTTATGTACTGCATGTATGAGGTCACATTCTGTAACAAGTTTCGAATTGTTTTAACCATAAGCAGAAAAATAAACCATTTACACAACATGTTTTACAATCAAGATGCTTTGCGGCCAACCTGTTTTCCAGATTCTAAAATCCAGAAAACTACAAAATGGAAGTAATCCAGCTATGATTTCCGATTAATAAATAATAGAATATCTGATTTTCAGGCTATAGTTAACCCGATGTTTGGAATCAGAAATCAGAAATCAGAAATCAGAAATTGAAATTTCTGAAAATGCGAGATTTAAAATTCAGAAATCTAAAGAAATTACGTATTTAAAAACAGTCCTTTGGCGCGAAATAATAATAATAATAATAATAATAATAATAATAATAATAATAACTTTTATTCACTCTTGTACTTAAATATTAAAATGCATTCTAAGAGAAATAAGTTAGTAAAGTGTCTGGAGACTGAAATAACCCGTAAGTTTTCAGGTCAGTCTCCAGTTATTTTAGAGTTGCAATAAAGATTTTAGAGAGATTACAAAAACCAGTTGAGAGTAGAGATGTGTGCATAGTTTAGTATGAAATTTTGACTGCTAGAAGAATGTTACAAGTTTTCACACTGTTGTTCGGACAGTAAATAATGTTTCAATTGTTTTGAGAAGTTGAAGACATTGAGAATGGGGCATGATCTTATCCCAGAGAACAGTAGCTGTATAAGTTATTGTTTGTTTACCAGAATTGGTTCGCACTTTTGAAATGCTCTCACGTGACAATTTTGACGCGAAATGGGTATGATTATGCCCCTCCTTCCCTAGAAGGGAGATAATTTCACTTGTTGGGGTGGGGTCAGGCTAAAAGTTATCACCGGAAGTAAATGCTTATTTTTACCCACCCCCAGCAGGGAAATTTTGAAGAGTTTTCCGATTCATTTTTGTAATATTAACATCGCAAAATGAGATAAACCGAGAATAACGGAATGGATATTAGAGGTGGCATTTCGGGTTAACTGAAAATCGGATATTCTATATAATAATATTTATTAATCAGAAATCAGAGCTGGATTACTTCCATTTTGTAGTTTTCTGGATTTTAGAATCTGGAAAACAGGTTGACCGCAAAGCATCCTGATTTTTTACAACATTTTCACAATTGTTTGGTCAAATGCAGGATCCAGGTGCCGGAAAAAGACGTATTTGATACCCTTGAAGTTTGCCGTTGTATAAAGCAAGGTTAGGTTCGCATGACCTTTCAAAGCAATCCGCTGACCTCGAGCCGGCCACGCTTTGTAACAGTGATTCGGCGAAATCACCAGAACCGGTTACTCTACATTGATGAAAGTTTTCGACTGTTCCGGAGATATGCTCACTTAGAAGAAGAAGCAAATTAGCAAGTGATCGTCTTAAGATCATCAATTCAAAATTATGTTGGACTTCAAGCCGCAAAAGGAAATCGTTTACAATCGTTTTTTACCCTACAAGGACAGGCTAGACGAAGAGTCCAATAAGTTTCTTTCCGAGATTAAATACAGTCTTGGACGAGCTGTGGTTTTCAAAGAGACTAGCCCCGGAATTCTGTACTGGAGCAATCGACTAACAAAGTAAGCTGCTTAGAATAAGGGATTGACGTTGAACTTAGATGAAGTAAAAGGGGGACCTTACAATACCGTGAGCTCTCAAGAGTTTTAATTTGATGATTGATCATTGTTTTCTAACTAAAAGCTACTTCCTGTGCAATTCTCTTTCGAACTCAGCGGGAGGAAAGTGTTGATTTAGTTGAGTTTCGATTGGGACAATGAAAAATCTACTTGTGGACATAACTTTCAAGCATCTACTGGCAGTTATTGAGGAAGGTTCTTATATCTGCGTTTATAAAATAACAGCTGAACTTTAAATAACTGCAACAGTCTGGTTTCTCTGATGCGAAATTTTGTAAAGGCACATAGAAAAATCAAGCTTGACGTTTGGGCAAGCTGAATTAAACTACAGATGAACCTCAGTGTAACAAAGGGCCAGGAGACTGGCAAAATATGTTTGCTATAATGAGGTTTTGTTATATTGGAGCTTTTTTCCATATTTTACTATTACTAGGGTTAAGAATGTTGTTAACTGCGCAAAAATAGGCTCCAGAGCACGGTTCTTGTTCTGCACTTGGTTTATTTTTTTTCAGCTTTTGTTTCATGTCGTTCCTAAGCCTCCACTTGGCCAAATTGAGATTGGCAGATTGAATCACATTACCTCTGATGTTTATCTGCCAAAAGCTGCTAATAATGTTACGGATGTGGTTTTCTTTATTGTGTATAAAATATATTCCCTTTTGGTTTTATCAATGTGTTGGACTCAAAGCAAACAGTAAATACACTACTGAAAAGGTATTGCATCAGCCATGGAATGCGCTGATGTTGCAGCGTTCACTTTTGCTATGTGACAAATAACATCATGCTTACTTTGCAATTTTAATTCACCAGAAGCAACAGTCTTAAATTTAATTGCAATTGTGTGAGTATTTCGCATGAGTTTGGGTAATTGAAGTGACATGAATAACATCATGACATGTTACTGCTGTCTCACTTTTATCTTGTGTGATTGAGAAACTATGAAATGGGCTGTTCACATATGCTTCAAATTTCAGAACTTTACTGTCAAGGTTATCACTGATTATACTGTATGTATTGCCATTGGAACAGCAGTTCAGACCAATTTAATGTACACTAGCAGGGCTACAAAATAAGGAGAGAGAGAGAGAGAAGCAAAATTAGCTGCTTATCTGAAGGGCAAGCTGCATGTGCAATTTAAGTTTTTTACTGGCCCTGACTACATTTACTTGCATGTAGGTGTAGATCATCTCTTCAAGTTATTTAATGTGAAGGAGAGCTTTTTATAGGCAATGAAAGGCAGGTAACTTTGTTAATCATTCAAAGAAGTTGTTTGTGAGTCACTGTGAGAGTTGGCTAGCCCTTTGACAAGAATGTCTAACAGTGTTCTAAAAATTTGAGTTCCTTTTAATTCAAAGAAACTATAGTTTCCTAGTTTTAATATGCATTATTTCCCTTGAATCTTCAAACTGGGGAACATATTCAGCCACTGATGCATTGCAAAACACAAATCATGTTCTGCACAAGAGCCTACTTCATATAATTTTGACAAGATTTATGTCAAAATTACAAGTAAATCCACTTGGATTTGAATCATCACTTGTTCTCTTGTACATGTAGCATTGGTGCTGTTTTGTGGTCTAAATTGCAGGAAAACTTATGTCTGCAAGTGTAGATTGTAGATGCATGTCCCAGACATCCCTAGCTTGGCATAGATGTCATATGCTCATGCCCTCCTCTTAAAAAGTTCTTATTTAAAAAATGTTAGGAATTAACAAGTATTATATACTGGGAAGAGGGGATAACACTCTACAAGGGTTATATGGCAAGGGTCTGATTGGATAATTCTAGGGCATTATTCTCCTTCAATTCCCATAGTTGGATTACTGGCCTGCAAAATTACAGCAAAAAGCCATATATTGAACAACTTATTAACCTTGAATGTTTAGTCTTCACAGGAAAATATTTATCAATTACGGCAAGGTCTTTTAAGATTTTGTTGTTAAGACCTTGCGCTTGGTTAATAAGTTGATCCAGAGTGCGTGATAACATTGTGATATGATATGATATGTTATGATATGTTATGATGTAGATGCTTGCATGGTGCAGTACCAGTATTGGAGATGACTTTTTCCAGCAGTCTGCAAACTTGTACAGTAAATGTATATACAGTCTTGAACCTGTATATCAATTTTCTACATTTGTTTCACTCATTCAGCTATATAAAGCTCTATGGACGAAAGTTTTCCAAGGAGGACCATCTGAATTTTATACAGATCTTCTTTGAACTTACAACAGCTCCTAACCTTGATCCTCAATATGTGATTGCCTTTGGCCACGTATTGATTCTGCTACTCAAGTAAGTGTGTAACGTCATTTTATTACAATCTTGACACATGGGGCGTAATTATTAATTAGTTTATTATTAGTGGAGCTCCCGCACACCGAATGTATGGGAGCAGGGCTCCATACCTAAGAATATTTTGTAACCAATCAACCAATAAATATGGTCGTCACGTGATTGTCTGTATGTCCGCAATTGCATCCATATGCCACTTGCACTGTGCATGCACCAGCTGCTCCCTATACCTCAAAAAAGGAGAGTAATACCATATCCATAGGTACATGTACATGTACCTGTAAGTGTATATCTTTGTTATGGTATATCCTTGTTCGATGGAATTCTTTCCAGAGGGGAGACAAAATACCCCTACACTTACTTCATGCAACATACACAGAGTTGTGGTGTAAGTGCTGGTCATACCAGAGCCACTACATATACATGTAGCTGCATTCACAGGCTTCACATGATGTTATCAATCACTGAGATTTGCATTTAGTGTCTCTTCTAAAAAAAAAACAAAGCCAACTGACAATTTAAAATGTATCTGTGAAGGTATATAAAATTGTATATGTTGTAGTTAAAAATTAAATTCAGTAAAAATTAAATTCCTTTGTCTCTTAACCCTTATGAGGGTTAGAAGACAAAGGAAATTGAGAATCAAACTAGGTTAAAATTATTTTAATCTGAATTTAATTTTTAACTACAACATATACATATTACAAGTACATGTGTACTTAGTTTTATTAAGTACATTGTGTAACTTCTTCACTTTCTATTGATTCCCTTTAGGAAGCGAGAACTTATATCAAGGGATGACCTTGTTCTGCCATGGCGACCTCTTTATGACCTGGTGGACTTTACATTTCATTCGAAATATGAAGTGGCTGGACTAAAGAAACATCCCATGTAAGTTTGAAACCTTTGAGCTTTTCTTGTGCAATTTAAAACATACTGTACTGTAGTTTATTAACAGGCAAATGCATAATCAGACATGAATGTAAATGTATATGTTACAGGTCAAAATTAAATTCCTTTGTCTCTTAAGGATAGATTTTGTCCAAGGACAAATATAGGAGCATACCAGTATTTTTGGCCGAATTGGAGGCTATTGTGGTTATCATCCTTTAAATGTTTTTAACAACGTGCACTGTTGGAAACTGGGTAGTATCACTTGGATATGTTGTAGTTAAAAATGAAATTCAGGTAAAAATAATTTTAACCTAGTTGGATTCTCAATTTCCTTTGTCTTCTAGCCCTAATTATTCATAATCAATGAATAAGTAGGGTTAAGAGAGAAAGGAATTTAATTTTTACCTGAATTTAATTTTTAACTACAACAGATATTCCTCAGTTAAAACTGGGCCATACTCAGTCACATGACATGTTTAGACCAATCACGCACCAGCAAAAATATTTGATAGATTGTTGAAGAAAATGTCAGTAAATATTAAATTCTTATAGCTTGGATTTTCAACTTTTTTCGAGTTAAAGATTATAGTATATTATGATGCCCGTGTGCCACGAACCTTTCCTGGGCTGCACCCAGTGAAGTGGGGTCTGGGCCATGACCCAAATACATTTGATGTTATTCTTTGTCAATGTTAAATACTGCATACATGTATTTTATACTTAATAACGCAAGTGAAAGTTCAATCAAAAATCGGGTATTAAAATTTTTATCACGTGATAATATAAAAAAATCACCTGCTTATCAACTCACCTGGAGGCCCTTACCCACATGTACATTGGACGAAATAATATATGTAGATGTGTGTTAAGTGTTATATGTAACAAACTTTTTTATAATTGTTTTCTATCTTCTACCAGAAAGCTTGAAGAGACAGTGAAGCATGTGGTCCGAGTATCAAGAGTGTAAGCCATACAAAATGTATACTAGTTAATATGCAATCTTGTTGAGGGGCATAGCACGGAACTTCCTATGATCATGACTGACTTTTGTAACAACAAATTTGGCTGAACTATTCAAGATGTGCAAACTGTGACAAAATGTACTTGTCAGTAGCTCCTTTGATCTGAAGTGAGTTATCCACAAAATACTGGCACAAAAGTGATGAATTGTAAGATGAAACAATATAGACAGAGTGGCCCTTGGTTCATCCTTTCACCTGTACTGACAGATGTTCAAGTCAGGTTGAGACTACTGTACGGTTATAACTCCGTACCTGTAAGTGTATCTTGAGTCTTGTTGTTCAGCAGTCTTTGTTAACTTTTAACTAGTCAGACTATTTTCCCAGGTCCCCTTCTTGTTACCAACAAACAGAGTGAATTGCTGGTACTGAAAAGTCACTCAACTTCTTCCTGGATCAGAACAAATTAAAACCTTAACAATCTTCCTGTTGTTTTTATTTTCCAGATATTTTTCTGAAGACTCAACCCAGGAAATGCTTGATGAATGGCGACCGCTGATGTGTCCTTATGACATCACATTTGGGAGAGCGATGTTTTACTTTTCCCTGTTTTTGCCAACAACACTTCTGCCAGAAAAACATGACAAAGGGTTCAAGTAGGTAGTAATTTGTTTGTTGATCATAAATGCCGTTATCAGGGGTTTCGTTAAGGGCCGGCACCATGTAAATTGGCCCGCTGTGAAGGTGACTTTGCCTGCCTGGTTTCATAATCCAGGTAAAGTTTTCTTATAAAGAAGTTTAGCTCAATAAGTTTCACACACGTGAGAGCAAACCCCTGAGTCATGCACGTGATTGCACAACTTGAACTTTATTTATTTTCTAGTTTTTGCTTGTTTGTATTTACCTTGAACTGTTGTTCATTTAAAGAGCTTGATAATTTAACACATAAAAAATATTAAACTAGTAAATTGTTAGCTTGGACTGTACTAATTTCGAATTCTGTGATTAATATGACTGGATGAAACTTTGGACTACAAGGTAAATTTTGTGCATCATGTTTGATGTGCATGTTATAATGGCTGATGTCTAATGGCCATTAAGCCAATTAAAACTCTGGAAGTACATTAAATCGAATGTTCCAGTTTTGATAGCTAGCTACTGTATACATGTTCACGCACCAGTACACTTACCTGTAATTATAGTAATCAGCATTATTGTTACAAAGTTTTCAGTTAGGTGGCTTTATTTCTTGGTGTAGGAAACTGAGACTAAAGAACTAATGCTGAAACAGATTAGTCAGCCGAGATGATAAAGTAGATAATGACTAAATCCCAATTCGATCGGGAATTCGAGGGCCACGGGTTTGTCATTTGCATGACTGTTATGAGTTATCCTCGTAAAACAAAGTTGATTATTATTGATTATTATTATTATTACTTTACTGCAGCCGGCTTCGGCTTCGGCTTAGGGTTTCCAGTATAGCCAGAGACTTGTTATTGTTCATGTACAGTACATGACATACATATAATGTAACTGATATTTTCATCCAGTGATTAGTAGCAGAATTACGCCTTAGGCAAAGGCAACTTCTTTTACATTAGTAAGTTGTGTCCTTTTTATAAAGTACCTTACTACATGTACATGTAGCACAGTGCTAAATTCCTTTACACAAAACCACAAAATACCTTCTGGGTGTACACTGGTAATTCAAGTCTTGAGTTGCCTGTAACCTTGTTCTTATACCGTAGCAAACTTATTATTTTACAGTATTGATGAATTTTATCAACAACAGGCAATTTCACCTATAGCATCAAGAGAAAATCAAGCGTACTCAGTCAATCAAACTTATTGGAGACAAATGGCCTATCATTTTATTTCAAACTTCTAACATAGCTTTGTGATTGCTTTTCTTCAGGTTGTGGTATGACGAGCTTTTAGGGATCTGGCAGTCATGTACCAACAGCCCAAGATGGGAAGAGGTATGTGGCCTGAGCTTCATGTTGTGCATAGAAGACATTTTAATAAAGGTTACTACCATTGCATCAAGTGTTGAACATTGCTTTCAGTAGAGTGCTAATTTGTGAACTACAGCAAGTCTACTTTTTCTGAGCACTCAAGTTTGTCTATGAGCCCTTGCTGAGCAGTAATGTGTTTTACTGGCTTTGCAGTATCTTTCTGGGTCAGATTTTGAGTGCAAAATCGAATTCTACTAGTCTTGTAATTGCACTCCCGTGTATTATATAGCGATCTTGTCTACTACCAGTTAGTTTAAAGAATTATTTGATAATTCACTTTTCCAGGACTGCTTAAAGTTGTTTGCCAGGCTTGCAAAAGATAACATTGGATTTGTCGATTGGAGTCCATACCTTGAAACTGTGAGTAATATTTTACCTATTTAGTTTACCAAACTATTTCATGAAACCATATGGAACCATCACTAATCTGTAGCTGTTGCTCTTTTACGATCTTTAGGTATTTACACGAATTTTACGGAATTTCCATCTCCCTGTTGGTGGCAATACTCCTATTAGCAGTCTCAAAGATTATTCAAGTATAATTAGCTCATTTGTTATCTGGATTATCAATTCAATGGTAGGCCTGTCATTTTGCTTTTGTTACGACTGTACTACTACTGAACTTAACACTTATGTCATGAATTTCAGATTATTATCTGTAATGTTGGCCAAATAAATGGCTTGAAAATAATCTCAAATTCCAGCTCTCCCTTCAGACAAGTAGCATTCATTCTGAACTGTTCAAAACTCAAAATGACATCATCTCTTTGTATGTTTAACTTGTTTAATTAATCAACATTCTCCAAACTGGTACAAGAATACAATTATGGGCTAATCTCTAACCTTGTGGTCAATCTAGGAAAATCTATTGTGCATGCCCATGAAGTGACTACTGTAGTTCCTAATCCTTCTAAACAGGTAGCTCTCAAATTTTGCTTACTCTGGGCAAGTCTTTTGTTTACTTTGTTTTGATTTAAAGCTGGCAGAAGACAAGTTTGTCTGGGTCTTTGCCCATTGAGCAAGTCAAAATGAAAAGTAATTTCCATGGCAGGGAAACCTACATGTACATGTACCTGTCCCAGATGACAGAATGATCCTTTTTTGAGCCCTGAAATAGGGATTTTTTTGGGTCAGTGTAACAGGCAGTGAAGCGAACATTGTACATGTACTGTCTTTAACCATAAACCTTCCATCTACATACATTCACGAGGTCTGACAAGTGCTATTTACAGTCTCTATTTAAGCTGTCACAGCATTACATTTTACGAGAGATTTTGTACAATTTAATGCCGTACATGTTAGCAATTATATAAACAATAGCCTCCATTTGGAGTGAAAATATTGACAGATATTTAATTGTAGACATTATCTCTTTCAAGAAGCAAACAGTTTTCTAAGAGCATAGGTCAAGGAAAACTGCGAGATTTAAAGAACAAACAATACATGTCCAAGGACAAAAAATATGTGAGCATATGTTTGCACTAAATGGAAGTTAACTGTGTTTCTTGGCCTATTTTGTAACACGCATAGTTAAACTGAGGACCATCCCCCCGGGGGGGGGGGGTAGTCCTTGGAATTTTTGGTGGGGGTGTGCCGCCCGCATCTCCAAATCCAGACCCAATTTCAGACCAAAAAATGCCATTT
>OMLO01004282.1_pt1 | contig 11898 bp, 5 predicted proteins | sample 1674811 | NCBI WGS metagenome assembly OMLO01 (sample SAMN06265003, study PRJEB25207) | coral metagenome | isolation source: Coral host | place: Mexico:La Bocana,Puerto Morelos, Mexico | collected 2008-11-13 | reverse complement strand
TTGAAGTAATCGTGATTATTGAGGGATATGTCAACGAATCTTTAAATTGTTTCTGACGAAACATCAAACCTAACTTGGTAACCGTTGTCTGTTAATATATTATGTTTTAATGTTTCTTTCTTCATACTGACGCTGACTCATTTTTCTTTTATTAAAATAAAACTGTTTTAGATTGAGAGCAAAATGAAATGGAACACAATCCAAAAGGTTTTGTATTTTATTGCGATTTTCTATACGTGTTGGCATGGAGTTAATCCCCTAAATCAAGGTATTTTATTCAGTATCATAATTATTACACTGTTGTGATCTAACACGACTTAATTCAAGTACTCGCTCCTATTAGCCATACCTCTATTCCTGTAAAAAAGCGCTCTTACTGAATTACTCTTCAAGAGACGATTGATAACTTTGGAGCAAAATGAAAGGGAAAAGAAGAGTCTGCATTTTCTCGTGCTTGCCTTCTTAAAGCAAATGATTTTGAATTTTCAAATTTACTGAATTATTAGTAGCAATTTGATTGCACCCATAAAAATGAACGGTATAGATATATCATGCTTCAAAATTTTCCCGCGAAGAATAATAAATTGCAGCAAGGAAAGTCTGTGATCCATTGGTGCGGATAATGGTTGGTGGCCACCGCTTCTAGGTTGATTAGAATATCGACAAAAATATTGTCATCTTAAGAAGTATTATATTTTATTGCAAAAAAAGAACAACGACCCACAGATTAGTAATACGGGCCTCTGCAATATCATACTGCTCCAGTGTTGGAGTTGTGAAAACACCTTTTGGTAGCTATTTCAGGACACTGCTAGCTATGAAAACGAGTGGTCCTCGTCTTCACAGCTATAGTACAGAAGAAGTGCCTTGCCAAGGGCTATTTTGGTGGGCTGATCAAATACAATATAAGCAACCAATTCCGTGAAAATTATCTGCTGATTTGGTGCACTGAAACGGTCCAATTGCACAATTGAAAGGTGAAAACATCGTGCTAAGGTCGTCTAGCGAGTCCAGTTTTAATTAAGAAACAGCTGCCAAAAGCTCTCAATTCAAATTGATCTTGTAGCTCTTCCATTGACATAGTGAAAACCCAAGGGCTACGTGTTGATTGTAACATGAGGAAACACAGTGTAGGTTCAATGCAAACTTGCCGTGATCTAAAATACACTTACTCACTAATATCATACTTGTTATAACCAACTCCATTGACATGGGGTCAATTTGAAACTTGCAAATATTGTGAACTCTCATTTGATTCTACATGTACAAGTCAACGTAATAACAATGTTCTAGTGTCAATCAAAATTTAATTGTATCTTATTTCAAGATTTACAAACAATTTTTTCAACCCTTGAATTGATTTCTTTATAGATACAATTGACAAATACTTGTTACCTGTACTACTAAACCTTTCAAAGAAGAATTTGTCATATTTCAAGGTTATCAACCCTTAACTAATTATAAAAAAAAAAAACTACATCTTAGCATGCAGGCACATGTATGCTCTCCGGACCTATATTTCAATTTTTTTTTTTTTTTTATGGAACTATTGAACCTTCTTCAAACAACTTTCAGTACTCCAAAATGCACCTATTCCTCTTTTTTTTTCTTATTGGTATTTCATCCATGAGCTGGCTCACAAGAGCCTTTTATTTATATATAGTATTTAGCATTTACCGAACAATACAATGTATTACGTAGCGCGTCGTATCATTCAAGTATATATTTCGAAATGTAAGACACAATTGTAATCTGCAAGGGTATTACACGAGAAATTACAACATCCGAGACTGAAAAAGAACAACGATTTTGTAATTCTCACTTGCTAAGGAATTCTCAAAGCTACTGGATTCACCGTTTAGAAGTCTCTTTGCATGTTACCAATTATTCGTTGCTTTTTTGCCTTGTCGTCCGTCATCAAGTAAACCCAATTTATCGTTGTGCATTCAATATAAACTGAATATACTTTGGAGACAGACATTATTGTTATCTCTCTAAGTATACAACGATTATGAATAATTTGATGCTCTAGACGAAAACCTAACCAAATTACGACTCGTTTTATTTATTTACTTAGGTGTTTTATTATCATTTTTTTTTTTTATTTCTATTCTTGGTTTTCTTACAACGGGAAATAAGGATTTTTTTTTAATAAATAACTTGTAAAATAATCGTATTAGAGTTGCCGAACAATATAGGAAACAAATGAACTGTACTGTGTGGGGATTATCCATGATTCAAAATGGTTACCATGACGTCATGCTCTACAGATGAGTGCGTTTTTGGAATACATTCAAACCTTCCGCTATTGTGCCAAGAAAGCACATTAGTGCATAATTAGTGCTTACTTCTTTCGAACTGAGTGTCACAGCTAAAATGATATTTATAACCACATTTGACGTTAGAAGTTTCCAAGTGCGTTGTATACATGTATTTGCCTTCTAAAAAAGTCAACATTGTATTACTCGAAAATTATGTTGCCGGCATAGTATAGTCCTACTGATAGCTTGGAATAAGATTTTGACGATGATTTCGTCTAAGTCTTGCATGAACAAACGAAACACAGGAAACGCCTTCTTGTGAAGCAAGGCATACTTAACTTTGCATCGGCGCGAAAACCAAAAAAAAAAAAGAAACAGGAATAATTTCGAAACAAGCAGGTGGTGTCCGCCATCTATCAATATTAATAACAACGCAATATTGCTTCAATGCATCTTTTTTATAAGAGTGTTTTTTAAAAGAATATAGAAGCTTAAATTTTTCAAAAATTGTAAAAGCTATTTTAAGAATAAACCTCGAGGTTTAAATTTCGAAAAGAATATAATTGTCTGTTGAAAATTTGTAATACCATGGCATGTTTTAACCAAACTTTCTTTTTATAAACCGCAAAACAAGCCAAAAAGCAGCAAAAACACAACTAGCCTTATGTTCGATGCTAATGGCATTTCTTCAAGAAGGTACGTGCGTCATATCATACTTAATACTAACCCCAAAATTAATTTAATACTATCCAGACACCCAATATATCCGAAAAGAGAAATATCATAAGTTGTATCAAGTAGAGCATTCCCTTTTCAGCCTAAAATTAGCAGAAAAATAGGAATATCTATTCTCTGCCGCAAAGGAAAGAATATTCGTATATAAAAAAAGAGAGTGTGTTGAAAGTGCAAAAGAAGCGTAAACACTATTTTTTCCTGACTTGTCCTTGTAGATTTTGTTATATGTAGCATAACCGGACTTATAGTTTTCTTCAATAGAAGGTCAGTTCCTGTTGCTTATCATTTCGATAATTATGGTGACCTTGAAGGTTGATGCATATTAGCCTTCAACCTCGAAGTTATTTGCGGTCGCACATACAATTAATTGATTAATTTCCACATGTAGCGAAAACCGAAAAAGGAGGATAAATTAAGGCCTGAATCTAAATGTTTCACATCCAGATCCACACGTCTGTCATTTTGGATTTGTGTTTGAGGAAATTTCGGTCAAGGTATCGTGCCGCAATCGTTTTCGAAAAGTTCCGTTCCCAAATTATTTTCAGTCAGCACAAAAACGAAAAGCCGGTTTGAAGAGCGTTTTCTTGACTTATTAGTGTGGGCGGTAGGCCTAACCGTAACCGCAATTTATAGTAGTTACAAGTTAACAGGAGTTTAGGGATAAAACAAAATTCTCGTGACATGAGACATGAGGGAATGAGGGTCCAAGAAAAAAAATCCCACACCTAAGAATTTGACCTAGACCAATGGTTTTTGTCAGGGATGTTGTTAAGGTTTTAACATGCAATACAATCACGTTTCTTAATTTTTCAATCTGTTATATTTATTCACAAGGCTCCGTTTCTGTAACCTCACTTGGCTGCTTCAAGGACAGAGTCACGAAACCAAGCCAAAGTATATTTTCCAATGTGTTTTACCAAGTCAATATCGTGAGATGGTGGCCAAACAGCAACCATATTATACATTCATGTGCTACGGCAGCTCTTGCTAGGGGATACCGTATCTTCTCAATCCAGGACTTTGGGGATTGTCGCTGGGGTCCGAACGCTGAACGAGACTATGCCAAATATGGTCATGGTTTCTACTGTTATCAAGGACTTGGGTGGATTGGTTCTGGAAGCGTCTACAGAATTCAAAATTTAGCTCCAGGTTCGTTGTTCTGTTATGACATTGGTAATTGACACCCTGAGGTTTAGGCAAATGACAATATAAAAGAATTTGAAATGTGTTCCACCACATCACTCTATTTGAGACCGCGAAAACGAAGAGGTTGGTAACACAGGGACACATCTCCAGTCATAGAAAGAGGGGCCATCTCACCCAACGAAGACGTCGGACTTCATCTAGCTGTCCGCGTCAATTTTCGCTTAGTCTTGGGCTTGTCTTAGTGCACAGCGATTCCCCATAACTTATTACTACGTCACGAATAACAATACCCAGGGAAGAATATTGCACTCTGCATGCTTTGTAATAACACTGAGTCGTTATCATACTCTTCTTAAATTTTTTTTTTTTGGGGGGGGGCTGAAATCTTTTTTTTTAATTTTAGTTAACGGACATTGGACAAATTGGTCTCGGTGGAGTTCATGTAGTGCAGCTTGCAATGGTGGCGTTCGATCACGAGGGCGAAGCTGTACCAATCCTCCTCCGTCCAGTGGCGGTGCACATTGTCGTGGAATGAGCTCGGAGACCCACTTTTGCAACAGAAATCGTTGCCAAATAGCAGGTATGGGTTGACGCGATGTCGGTGGTTAACTTTTGATCTCTCGTTAATAAATTAAACTTCTCCATCATGGATTGAACTGCCTGTTTGAATCCGTGTTTGATGTACGGCACTGCAAGAATTAATGTATTTGTTTTAGGTTTTAAATTACAAAGTAGATTGTGATCTATTGTTCGGCCCATTAGGACAATCAGACCTTTATGAAACACGTGCACTATTTATGAATATCACAAACAGTTTACTCGAAGCTAAATTATCATTGTGTCAAACATCGTGAAGGCATTTTACATATATATCTCCGGCTTGTAACCTGTAATCGGCATGTCCCAGATTCTTATGAAAAAAAATTAGCTGATGGCTCCTTCATTATTTGCTGTATTACATGTATTTGTCTTCTTTACTTAAAGTAAAAATGTTTCCTATTCGGCTGAGAGAAGTGAAAGTGAATAGAATAAGTGTCTTAACTGGGACTAATCATAATAACTTTGATGTTGGAAACGGGATTTTAGAATCCTGCAGTAGCGATGTAGTGTTTTGTTAATCCTTTGTTATTTTTTTCTTTCTAATTGTTATCACTGCCAGGGGTCTGGTCTCGATGGTCTCAATGGGGATCTTGTAGTAGGTCATGTGATGGAGGAACACGATCACGCGTGCGTAATTGTATCAATCGTTCACAATCCAGCGCCAATGCCGTTTGCCGGGGTCTTCGGTCTCAAAGTCAGAGATGTAATGTTAATAGTTGTCCAAGTAAGGATGATGCCTTTCATTTTCCTTTATTAAAAAACATGTGCTGAATAATAAGGCAGTAACCCTATTGACATTGTTAACGATAATTTGAATCGTGTGATGCTTTTGACGAATAATGCTTTTTTTTTATCTTCAATGAAAAAACACTTCATCATTTTGAAAAAGTTTTCAGTACATTAAATAAGATAATATACTATGTCTATGAATAACTTGCTAAGAATTTTTTTTTAAGATTGGTCAAGTAAACATTCGCCATCTCAGAGCTTAGTACGCACTAGAAGAAACGAAAGCCATCCACGCCACACCATACTGCGTAAAAAGTACACAAATCGTGTTATTTCCACCCTTGCAAAGGCGGTTTTTCTGCCAGGCAATTTTGTGCCATAGGATCACATACACAAACCAGAATATTCGGGAACCCTTTTCCTAGAAAGGGTGGAGCCAAATTCCCTGGTCCAAATTGTTAGACCCGAAAATGTGGTCCTGGCTTCTTGAGTGGGATGGCTATTTAGGGCTTTTTTAAACTGTTTTACGGCCAGCTCCATTGCATTTCACTGCACGTGATCATTGATAACAAGATTCCTGAACGTTACCTTTGCAGTTAGAAATTAAGCCTCTATAACAACTATCACCCTCCATAGAAACAAAGACCAGGCTTTGGCATAAAATAAATAAATAAATTAATTAATTAATTAAAGCTTTGTTATTTCCATAGTTAACGGCGCTTGGTCGGCCTGGGGATCGTGGAGCTCGTGTTCAAGAACTTGCGGCAGAGGGACACAGACACGTTCAAGAACATGCAGCAACCCGTTTCCTAGGAACGGTGGAGGCAGCTGCCCGGGTCCAAATTCTCAAAATCGCAGATGTGGCTCTAACAATTGTCCAGGTGTGTTGATAAAACTAGCCGGTCAAATGCTTAATAGAAAAGCACGACCTCTAAAATGTTTCTGCCAATAGTTGGCGTAAGGCAACACACTTAATGATGGATTATTGAGGCGATAGAAATATCTATAAGCCAGCATTGTCTAATTGCACATAAGTGTGACCCAGTGACTGTTCGATTAATCCTTATGGAATTTCAGCAGAGCAGATCAATTCATAGTGGTTTTTGAAAAAGAATGAAAATGGTGCTCGCTTTGCGAATCGTTTATACATTGAGAGACAGCAGTTAAAGATTGCAAGTTTATTAATAGTCGACCAAGGTGATGGTTGGGCTGCGTCGGCGGGCATTCAAGAGGCCAATTTAGCTATGTATCAACTTGAAGGCTATAATGAAGTACGTTACTTTAATCGCCGTGCGATTTTAAGAAGGTGATACCTTTTCGAGCGCTAATGGCTTTTTTTTGGCAATTCTCGTTCTTACTGGGAGAGCAATTCATGATATAAAGGCAATTTTAACTTAAGAAATAGCAAGTGATGCAGCAATGAATGCTTTTTATGGCTGTTCAACGCGAGTGGAGCGAGATTAAAAGTTCAAAATGCAATCGATGCAAGCCCATCCTCCCATCGTGACAGTTGAATTCTCCCTTAGTATTAAATCTACTTTATTTTCACATTTGAGGCCCTAAAGCTTCCCCTCCCCCACCCCGCCGTTGATCTGAAAAGGGTCAACATACTTCAGAAAAGAAGCAAATGGAGTGGATCCGGAATTGACAGAGACTTTGTCGGCACTATATTCTAATCGCAATTCATGATGATCTCTCCGCAGTCTGTGTTGAAGGAACTATCATCACTGACAGATGCGGTCAGCGCTGTAGATGCTCTGGTGGCCGCTTAGTTAGCTGCACACGTATCAGACGCGAATTCACATCCATGCCAAGAGCTGATCGAGAGAAGTACATAAGAACAGTCGCCACTGCATCAACAGATCAAAGATATAAACCAGATTACGACCGACTTATCACTCTACATAAAACGATATTTAGATCAGGTATTCATGAGCGAGATTATTTCTTGCCGTGGCATCGCTGGTATGTCCTGCAGTACGAAAACCTTCTGCGGCGCATCGACTGCACAGTTACCGCCTCTTACTGGGATTGGAGCGTGGTGTCCCAGACTCCCTGGCGTGGACGTGTGTCCGATCTTTGGTATATTGGAAACAGCGGTTTTGGCGGGAATGGACAGCGAACGCCCGAGCAGTGCGTGACAAGTGGTCCCTTCGGGCGAGGAACCTGGAACGTTGTACCGTCGGCCGGCGGTGGTTGTCTGCGCAGGCAATTTAACTTAACTGGTAATCTCCCGGATTCAGTAGCCGTCGCAGAGGTCTTAAGGACCCGTGCCGTAGACTTCGATTCGTTTGAAATTTCTCTCCGAATTAACCTCCACGACACTGTCCACTGCATGATCGGGGGCCACATGTGCTCATTTGATTCAGCTACGTCTCCGGAGTTTATGCTTCACCATGGCTTTATTGATAAGATCTGGACGGATTGGCAAAGGCAAAGCAGCGCGCACAGGAACGCGCACTTCCCCAGAGTCGCTGGCAACATGCCGGGAACAAGACAATTGCACGCTAGAGCAGTTTTAGACAATTTTAGATTACCGGGAGGGGTGCGAGTACAGTACCAGGTCACAGCAATTCCACAGTTGCGTAGTGTGCTTAGGCGTTTAGGAGGTAATCACTCATTTATTTCGAATACTACGATAACATTTCCAGTCGTAAAACGTCGCTAGCCCATGGAGGGGTAGGGATAGGGGATGGTGAGCGGAGAAGACTATGAGCGCATTACCAAGCAATAGGCCACCTCCATATTTTCGATATTGGGCTGGAACCATCTTGCACTAGAGGATAATGCAGGCGAATATCATCAAAAAAAACTCCCCGCATTAGTTTTTCATTAGTTCCAATCCAATACCGAGAAACAAAAATGATCAATGAAAAGTTTTTTTTTTTTTTTTTTTTTCGATGAAAGGAACGTAACGACGACTCACTGTTTCATTGTGTTTCTTTGTTCATTCATTCATTCATTCATTCATTCATTCATTCATTCATTCATTCATTTTCCAGCGCGCCATTAGTAGCTAAGATTAATATTTATCTCACAGCCATAAACGTGAAGCAAGATAATGCTTTGACAGACAACACAAAATTCAAATAAACAGTAAGAACAGCTGCAAAAACAATTGCTCAATAGCACAGTATTCTCACTTGGTTGCCACACAGATTTCTATTGCCTTTGACAATATTTTTTCATTATTATCATTATTAAACACCAACTAGGTTTCCACCGCCTTTGATAACTAGCCAAATTCACCCAGCTACTGTTAAGAGAAGTCATTACACAGCGAATTTGTAAGGATTAACAATGTGTTACATAAATTTTGCTGCTGTTCTAGAAATGACCATGAGTTCACTGAGTCAAGTTCCTCGAGGACATTTTTACGTGCTAAGCGAAGAAGCCATAACGCTGTTTAATGTATCCAAGGCCGAAGTGACAAAAGCCAAAAGACTGGGCCAAAAGCTCTTACCACAGTCCAGCACACTCCCTGGCAGCAGCACTAACTCCATGGAAACTTCGCTGGGATTTCGAATTGATTCCCTTAAAAAGAGCAGTCCTGCAAGAGGAAAATAACCTATTTTCTGTTATATTTTATTAGTGTTATATTATTATTTTTATTATTGTTATTATCATTATTACTACTATTAATATTATTATTATTAATAGCAGTAGTAGTAGAAGTAGTGGTAATATTTATCTTTTGTTCGTGTCAGGCAAAGTAAACAGTCGCCTTCCTGTGTGCTTCTTTTTATTCTTCCCCGATAAGACGTCTGTGATTTGACACTGAAAATTGTATCCATAATAAGGTATGCACACAGCTTGCTTGTAATATCGAAAAAAAAACTTTGTATAAAGTTAAAACAATGTATTAAATCCTTTTATAACGATACCACTACATGTCATTAAGGAGGTTTTTAAGTAAAATTTTTGTAGACTATTTAAATGAAACCATGCCTAATTTTACTATTATGCTTATCATTGTCTATACCAGACGCTTCTCAATTTCGAAATTAGACTTTTAAAGAACATTGATTTTAGAATATTAATTAAAACGTTGAAAGCTTACTGTTATAAACACAAGCCTCGCAATTTTCCTTTACCTAATACCTACCCTGAGGATTAAATAGTTTTCTGAAGTAAGCATAGGATTCAGTTAACGATTTCTTTTCAAGGGATGCGAAAGAAGTAGTTGCGTAATAAATATTTTTCATTTGATAAAATTACCATGGATAATGCAAGTAAAAAGAAAGATGACAGCCTTATTTAAATATGTCTCTTATTTACAATTACAATTATTTACAATTAAAAATGTCCTTCAGCGTACAGGTTGATCAGGACTAGATTCAGTGTGTTTTGCACCGTTATCATCTGCTTACAATGAAATACCCACTCAATACGGAGTAGAAATTTACATTGTACATTGCCCTAGAAATATACAACGACATTTTAAATATAGAGTCTGTGTGTAGCTCTTGTCCGGACGAGAGCACTACAGCAAATCAATTATCGCATGGCATATGTAGAACGGCCAAAGCTGCTTAATTGTGACCAATATACATTTACAAGTACGGAATACAAGTTAATTTCAAAAACAGAAAATTTTTCTGATTGTAGATTTCACTGCACTTCTTACTTCACTGATCGTAAAACAATAAAGAAATGGGTTTATGGAGGAACTTAAAAAAACCAACATCACTGTGAATTCCCAAGCTATGTAAAGCGAAGAGGATCGTCCATTACTGCTTAAAAGAATGATCGCGGTTACAATAATAAACGGCATGTAGCAGACGTCTAATGTCCCTTGTACCCATGTTGCACTACAGACTACCCTTCTCAGCCGGGCTATGTTCAGTTGAAAACCTGTTCTGTTAGTTTGTTCGTGGATTTGATTTTGCTGTCGTCGGAGCTTAAAAACAATTTTCGCATAGCAGAAACCAGAAGTTGCAACACAAACCAAAATAAGGGCTATGGCCATATAGATGGTAATTGCATGTAAGGAATATCCGTGATATGATGCAAGGGTAAATGTTATGCTCAGTAACCAGAAGCAAAGAGCAACTGCAAAGGTTCGCTTGAAAGTGACAACGTGTCTATATCTCAGACCCAGATACAAAGCCAGAACTCTGTCCACACTTATGGCCACTGATATCATAAGCGAAACAGAGTACAAAGTTGAAGATGTGGCTATCATAAAGTAAGCCATATAACGACAAATTTCAGCCCTCTTGCTATCCGTCTTTATAATTAACACCAAATAACTCATGTGTAGAGGCTGTGAAACGAGACCAGCAAGGATGTCGGTGATAGCCAAACAGCGAAACAGGAGTTTTGATGGCGGATGAAGAGAAGTTACCTGACACAAGGCAGCTAGGATTAGAGAGTTTCCCAAAATGGCACTGATGGCTAGTAAAATGTTCAGGGCTAATGGAAGTATGATATCAGTTGCATGTAGATCGTCCATATACGATGCATCACAAAATAACGACTGAAATGTGTTCTCGTTCCCATGAGTATTGTTTTCATCCATAATCGAGCGCGCTTTAGACTCTTTGCAGTTGCTTTGTAAGTTTAATTATGATACCGCTCTGACGCCAGAAATGACAATTTTACAACACATCAGCCAAGAAAAGCAAACAACCACCAGCGCAATCGATAAGTATAGCATAATTATAAATTAAATTGCTCGTTATAGTCAACTTCCCATTTTATTACTGGCAGAAAATTGCGTTTTAATCAATTCATCACGTTCAGCGCGATATTAAAAGCGTAATTAAGAATAAAACTCACAAGGTTTTTCGTTCGTGGTTCGTCAATGCATGGTGAAGGCAAATAATTTCTTCTCCTATTTTCAGATGAGTTTTACTGTTTACGCTAACCATAGACAGACTAGTGATTTAGTGAAAAACGACATGCTCATTGGAGCATATTCCAGAGGGACTGATTAGGATCCAAAAAGCAAACATAATAGCCATGTCGAAAACGAAATTAAGCTTGTAAGGTACACTAACGCATTTTCAGTACGTCATTGCATAAAAAGGGTTTGTTCCAATTAATAATAAAAAATGGACGTCGCGTGGGCGCATTTGAAAATAATGTAGCCGTTCTCTCCTTTCTTATCCTGCCAAGTTATTATTTTTATTATTATTATTATTATTATTATTATTATTTAATTTTTTTTTTAAGTTTGTCCTGCGCACTTTGCATTGATATTCGTGCCTGCCTGGGATTTAATTTTACCTACTTGGCAGTTTTAATTTGTACCTTATCTTTTCTTATATTTTCCTTATACCATTTAAATCATCAAAATGTTTCCGCGTTTTTGTTTTTTTTTTTTTTTGGTAATCTATATATCATTAAAAATTGATGCGCAGCCAGGATGAGACATGATAAAAATTGCAATAAAGACGTTCACTGGCTTAAAATGTTAAAAGAA
>OMLO01004281.1_pt1 | contig 11898 bp, 4 predicted proteins | sample 1674811 | NCBI WGS metagenome assembly OMLO01 (sample SAMN06265003, study PRJEB25207) | coral metagenome | isolation source: Coral host | place: Mexico:La Bocana,Puerto Morelos, Mexico | collected 2008-11-13 | reverse complement strand
TTCTTTCTTTTTCTACTTATACTGATGCATGTATTTCATCATGCAAAATAGTCGTAGCCTCAAAGAGGCCTTTGATTACTTCGTAAAAAGAGCTCAGTCGTATCTTTTACGTTTTTGCTGCCCGAAAGTAACGACTCCTTACAAGTAACTAATTCCAAAAGTTCGCTACTTTCGGGAGTTTGCTTATCTGGTTCAATCTCTACCATTTTATATGCCTGAAGCCTGAAAACGTACTTCGTAGACTTTCCCTTGTAGGCCACTACAGGGAGTATCTCCCGGAGCTCTGATAAAGGAAAACCAGTCCGTGACGACATACTCAGCAGAAGAACCACGGCAAAACCCAAATAGATGATGTAAGCGTACCGCATACAGAAGGAGCAAAATAAAGAAAGTCGACGTTATTGGAGTCTTCTCTCTGTGTGGAGAAATGCATGGGAAAGAGAACAAAGGTTTCCCGATATAACTAAGAAAAAATTGGAATAAAAAAATAACATGTTAGAGATTTCTTAGATCATGAAATGATACGCGTGCACTAGCTACATACCTACAAATAAAGGGTGACAAACTAAGGTCACAAGAAAATACCTCCAACTGGCAGCGAGTTCTGTCCAACCATCTGTCGCACTAACATGATATTTCATTTCTTTGAAGATGAAAATGCTTAGACAAACTGAAGCTAGCAGCCTTAACGCATAAAAATAAGAAATTCAAGTTTAATTGTTGTCTTCCTTCTGAGCAAGAAGTAAGTAATGTATTATACACGACCCACAAGCTTCCAGCTTCCTTCATATCGTGTATAAATAAAGGCAACCTATCCTACTACTATTAAAGCAACGAGTTTTTTGTCACCATACCGGTAACTGGCGCATCGTGACCCGTACTGTTAAGACCTCGCGCCGACATTCTCCCGGCATGTTAATAAGACTGCCAAGGTTATCTCCTCTGGTATAGGCTGTTCATATGCGAAGATAAAGCTATATTGGTATTTCGAGCTATTATCGAACCATATTTCGATTATTGTTGTCCAATGTGGGGCGCTCACAACAACCAGTTAGCCGACAATTTACAAAAACTTCAAAATCGCGCCATTAAGGTTATCGGCAAGTCTCATTCTAGTGTGGTAAGGTAGGATGAGATAATCTCTTTACCAGAAGGAAAAAATTGAAATAAATGTTTAAAACTATGAATGGTCGAAATACGAGGTGCCTGAAAGGCCTATTTAAACCCTGCAGCACAGACTATGGACTTGAAAACAAATTAGTTCTACCCAAAACCCATATCGATTTTTTAAAACGTAGTTTATGCTACAGTGGGACACATTGAGATCATTTGGCTAAAGTCCTCCTCATACTACGACACGGCAAACATGTAAATTATTTTTTTTCTTTTTATCTCAATCTTGTAACTAATGTTTCTACCGGTTTAAATTAAGCGTACGAATGTATGGGTGGGGATCCCCAAGTGGGTCTCGTAACTCCTAACAAAGCACGTTTCAAGCGACCCGTTTTTTACAACCCTTCAAGTTCTCAGAAATTTATGCAGATGCAATTATGGAAGATAATACTGTGTAATTTCACGACCCACACGACCCGACCCTCTGAGGAGCGACCAGTAACTTAGACGGTCTAAATGGGGTTAACTGACACGTGACAAATGGCAAAAATAATAGCTGACAACCGACAAATTCCTGAAAAATTAACAGAGAACTGAGATTGAGAACAAGGGCATAGCACCTCAAACAGGTACCATTTCCAGAGCCGGAAGAAGAGTGCAGGCTCGTTTTGGCCTGCAGGATTTGTACGGTGCATAAGAAGATCTCATTAACCTCATTAACCCTTTGACTACTGACAAGCTCCGAATTAATGCCACTTTTAGGCAGCAAATGGCCTTTTTTGGCCATTTTCGTCCCAATTTCGACCCAATCCTCAAGAAAAGGGCTGTCTTAGCATGGACAGTGGCCGTTTATTTCAGTTTTAGGACGTTTTCTAGCATTTTTAGTTCGGACATGCACGCAATTCCAAATTTTGAGTTTTTGTACGGGAGAAACTCCACCGTCTACGGCTCTTCGAGATTTTATAGCGCACAAGCCCGTCGCTTTCGTTGTTATTTGGGTTCTCGCTTTTTACTGTCGAGTTAGCCATACGACCACGGTTTCCGGCGATGAGAAAAGTTTGGCCTCAAAGCTCGTTTGAAAAGGAAAGAGTTGGCCAAAAGTAGCAGTCGGTGGGAAGGCCATGATTTTTCCTGTGTTTTGGGAGTAAACGTTCGGTGGTTTTTTAGCTGTTATTTAGGTCATTGTCGTTCAGGCATCATTTACAAGATCTTTTTGCCTTGCATCGACTGACTATCAGAGATTTTTAGTCACTTGGACCGATGACCTCACAAGTGGTACAAATTGCACGACCATTAACCACTTGGGGCTCAAAGTGAGTACATTGAAATTTATGCATTAATTTTCCTTAACAGTTGCTTGTAAATTGGGATGGTTGCTTTAAATGATGATGAAAAGTAGAAACTAAAGAAATTTAAGAAAATAAGGGTTTTGCATTTACTTTATGCATATTTGTTTAAAAGGGGGTTAATTAAGAGTAGCCTGGGTAGCTGTCTTTTCCAATTCCTTTCAGGCAAGAGGGCACGGGGACAGAGGTAACAAAAAATTAGTGGCAGGGGGGACGGGTAGGGCCATCGTTATGCCTAATTGCCTCCCTCTTCCTTTCCTCCCCACCCCTCCCCCCGCCCAATCCGTTCGCGCGATTCCCCTTGACTATCGCTTTCTCCCGCTAAGAGGAAACGGAAAAGACTGCTACGCAGGCTAGATTAGGAGAGGTTTAAGCCATTTAAGATCTTTAGTTAATTATTAACAGCCACTTAACTGACATCTGACGAATAGACAAAATTTCATCTGACAACTGACATTTGAACCTCCCCCTATCTAAACCCTCAACTTAGAATCACCACAAGTCGACCTCATGAGTTCTAGGGGGACCCCATCAGTTTCTGGGACCTCATGAGTTGCAGGGACCTCATGAGTTTCAGGGACCTCATGAGTTTCAGGGACCTCACGAGTTTCGGGGACATTCCAGGAACCTCATGAGATTCAGGGATCTCATGAGTTTCAGGAACCTCGCAAGTTTCAGGAACCTCGCAAGTTTCAGGGCGTCATGAGTTTCGGGGTAGAAAATCTAAGCGAGCTGCGAGGTTTTAGACCGCGATGCGTCCGAGCGAGCAATGAATGTTTAAACATTACCTAATGGACTCCTGACGTCTTCCAATTACTTTGAGTCTCTGAAATGAATCGGGAAGTGTATAGCGATGCATTCAGGCAAAAGTTGGTGCATGTGTCATATATGGCGATTGTGTTACTCCTTCGGGTTTTCTCCTAAACAAGAGAAGCGGTCAATAGAAAATTCCCAGTCTGTTGGATGGTCTTAGATGTTTCAAAACTTCGCTATTTGTTCTGTAACAGCTTAAGGGATTATCAAATTAATGGTGTCGGTATCTTTTGCTGTGTACACAGGACAGTTTAATTAATCATATCATCAGTTCTTGTAATTATCCAAAAAAACAGCATGTAACCGCTTAATCTGATTTCATTTCCTTTGTAAAAAGGGCTACCAGACCCGAAGGCGCCGCTCCTGAGAACTTTTCACACTTGTATTGGCAGCGACTGTACATGTATAATTACTGGCCAGTTTCAAAGTATTATGATAAGATTTGGTCGAGAACTGTAAAAACAACCTAAACAGAATCTTGTGCCAAGGAACTTGATGTGAAAGGATACTAACGAAGTGCGCAGAATTTTACTTATCGCATGCTATTATCGCGTGTTGGAATAAAATGAGATTGGGTTACAGAACTTTGTTTTCCAGACAGAAATCAGTTTACTCTCGTTGTTTGATTGGCAGTCATTTAAGTACACCTCGGCCATTCTTATCAGGCCTCATACTCCATGTTCCGGTGTTATACTACATCACCAGAGTATTGTTAAAACAACCAACCGCTCGCTAGCTGTTGTAGAAACCAAAATAAGTGCCGGAAAATCACATCATTCAGTTTGGATCTTTCCCTGTTCAAAATCGTTGAAAGTTTGAAGAAGGTGTCAACAAACGGCTGGTGAACTCCACGACTTTGGGGAAAAGGCATTTGAATTTTCTGGTCTCGAATTATTCATCTCACGCAATGATGATTATATGTGTAAAAGGTGCTACGATAAAGCTAAGCAAACTGTCTCTCTCTCTTTAACACTGAGATTTTCGGTACTGAACCGTCTCTTCGGTCATTTTCTCTTTAATTTTTTGTTAGCGTTGTTCACAAGGTAATCAAGTTTCAATTGATGGTGTTTACTATGTTTCTTGGATTACTGACAGTTAGTACAGTAATATGTTTTTTTGAGATCCTCATTACCACGCTTTCTCATTGAATAAAGATAGTACCTGGTTGTTGTCAAACCTTGGCTTTGTTATTTAGTCAAACAAGAAATAATTAATCCCTCGTCAAATCCGAACAGTGTGATCGCAGTAATTCCTATTGGTCAAACTAGAGCGCAGGCTAGAAAAATACCGCCTTTTGCAATCAAGAAATAAAAGCGCATTGTAAACTGGACATTTAACTGATGAGAGAAATTCCATCTCATTATATTTGATTAATCATCCTTGATTGGCTTGGTGGGGCCGAGTTATTTCTTTACCTCGCAATGGTCCTATGGCATCACTCCGATTAGACCTTGTGCCCCGAGTATGGGAAACTTGAGTGCCATAATCTTCAATGCCTGTCAGTTAACAGGTTATCGACCAATAGGATGGGCCCAACTGACGTAAAACATCTCAACCCCTGTAATTAGTAACGTCTGCTTAAAGACAGGCCGTAATCCGATCAGAAACAATACACCGCATCCAGTCAGTTACTAATTCGTGTCCGCTCGTGTGATAATGCAAAAGGGACGAGGGGCGACATTAACAATGCAAAATCCGATTTCTTTTTCTATTGAATCGATTATTTCCAGAATAGATCCTCCTAAACAAAAAGAGGATGAAAACAAGGCGAGTCAAGGGATTGTGAGCCGCGGGCCTCTGAGTGCCATGCAGAATTTGGTAGAACTCACACCACGGGGTACTGACTTCAGTTATTTGGAGGAGACCGTCCCGGTATCTGAAATGGCGCGAGAAAAGTTGGACAAACATTTTCACGGAGAAAACTTAATGGACGACCCTACTTCTTTGGCATCAAGTAAGTCTCTCTATTACTGTTCTAATAACTGGCACCAGTTAATTGAATACAAGATCTAAAGGAATGTTAGCGCCGGAATAACAGAAAGTAAACTCTCAACTTTTATAATGTCAACGTTTGTTGAGATTAATCTTTGAAAACGTTTTGTAAGCAATGTGGCAATGTTGCAGCCAAATGGCGTGCTATTCTGTGTTACCTTGCCTTACCTTCAATACTCCAGAAAGAGGCGATAACAAGTTGTTACGTTTTGTCAAATCGTAGTCTGTGGGTAACCTAAGTAGTGTTACGTTTTGCAACATTAGTTAAGCGCAACAAACTGAAAAATTTATTTGTTGTTGATCGTAAACCAGGAGAGGGAGGCCAAGTCAGTCCAAACTCGCTCAGTGAAAGCGATGATCTAGAGGACGAACATGGAGATCAGAATTCAGACTCCGAGGGAGGAACCAAATCGAGACGTAAAAGAACGGCTTTTACCAGCCAGCAACTCCTAGAACTTGAGCGAGAATTTCACACAAAAAAATATCTTTCATTAGAGGAAAGATCACAGATTGCAAGGACATTAAAGCTTAGTGAAGTTCAAGTGAAAATTTGGTTTCAGAACAGACGAGCAAAATGGAAGCGAGTAAGGACGCTCGGTGGAGTTCAAGCTCACGGCAACAGGAAACTTCATGCTCCTAAACTTGTCGTCCCAATTCCTATCCATGTGAATAGATACGGTTCAAAGAATCAACTCTACATTTCATGAAAAATATATATTTATTGTCGCAATCAGGAATGTTCAAGGAGATGGTTTTCGCAATTCGTGGCGTGGATAATGTCGGTGACAGCAGTCAGCAGGTAGAGAAGTGATGCTGACTTTTATAAATGTATTTTCTGTTCTTTCTGTTCAACGGTTTTGTTCAAGTTGTCCTTATGAAGTGGATCTTCAAATGATATGTCAAATTTGTCCTTTGAAATGAACTGAAATGAGCGGAATTGCCGTGACAAGAAAGGATATTGATAAACAGTAAGTCATGGACATGAACCAAAACACTTTACTCCTTCAATTAATTCTGTTATCTTCGAGTGCCCCACAAAACGTTTTGACTGTTTAAACGCAACGTAAAAAGGCAGAATATTCACATCTTCACTGATATATTATTAAAATACCACATTCTAAAGAGACACATTAAAGAACTATAGGAAATACAGCGTGATTATTTACACCATAAAGGAATTACAAACACACAGAGTCTGTTTAAACTCGGCTGTGTAGTTTTACTCTGTCTTTTTCGCACCTCAGTCGCCAGCGTGTCTACATTGTAATACTCAGGGAACCTTGCGGCAACTTTGAGGGTGCGAAAATAACATCTTCTAGTAAGCAGTAATTTCTTCCAATTAAAACTAATCTGGCACTTCACACTTTAAGAAACTAAAACGGTGGGGTTTCTAACCATGAAATATTTAGAAAGTCGAATCGAAACGAAGGTAGCTATATCGAGTCTAACGATCGCTAAATCTGTTTGAAGGTCGAAGATTTATGATGTTTCGTATAACTGCAGCAATCGCATGTTTCACCTGGGGAAAGAATTGATCATTTCAAGAAGTTACAGAAAGTAGACAAAACCTGGCTTGGCCGGCATGCAGACTTAATTACATAAACTTTCTTAGAAAATGTCCCTTCAGATTTGGAGTCTAAAAAAGGTTCCTCAGTTCAAAAATGTTATGTTGAAATTTCCATTACTTTTACAGCCGATTAAAGGGATCCAAATATTGTCGAATAACACTTTCCCTCATTTAATTAAGAAGCTATTCATATGACAAGAAATTTCAGACCAAATGTATAGCTACTGTCCTTCAAGATTCGTGAATCAACAAAACGTCTTGTCTCGTTTCTTTTCCCAAATCGACTAATTTACTTAAATTATCACTTTGTGACTACTCTCAGGTCGTAAATAAAGATCTGTTCACTGAACTGATGCAAAGAGAAGGCCATTGTATTGTTTTATTTGTTAAAATTAAACGGAATATCTAAGCGCCACAAGTTTCCTTCAATGTCAATTGGCAAAAGATGTCTCGAATGGTTTTCTCGAGTGGTGCACCTAAACTCAGTGGCTTCGTAAATGGTTAGCAAGTCTCTTTGAACGTGGAATGTACTTGATACAACTGACGTGCTCTTCAGATCTTGTAAAAATAAGATTACTATTCAATTTTAGGGTTACAAAGGGCTTCAATCAGGCATGGTACATAACATGCGAAGTTTGTGACCGAAACTCGACCCTTCGCGCACGGCACTCGACTTCATTTTGACTTAATCAAAAATATTCTGACAAAGTGTACAGCGTATAACGAAAAACATCGATTTTAAATCATATGTAAAACTTCCAATCTATCCTCTCAGTCTTGTACAGATTATAATGAAAGCTGTGGGTATCAAGGTATATCTTGTCTGAGGCTCCAAGGATTGCAGCGTCACAAAAATTATAAAATTTGTCTGTGTATCAATAAAGTGAGACTAGAGCATTGACTGATTTACGGATGAAAGTATCCGAGAAATACTCCAGAAATATTAATAAATGCACGAACTTACATAAATAGAGTACTGGTATTGTAAAACCTGTTTCAACTAACGCCAGCTAACGATGACAAGGAGAGCGTAACTGATTTTTGTAGTGTATCTCTCCAGTTGAGATTTCTTCAGCGTATCTCTGCAGTGTAGTCGCTTAGAAATCCAAACAGCCTACAAACTGAGGAAGTGGAAGCAGGAAGCATCGTAAAAAAGAAAAAAAATGCAAATTTTTTATTAATATCTCCTTGTATTTTTTCTAAAAGTTCGTTAACCAGGCAAAGAAACAACAACTGCCACCAAGGGTAAACAGTCGCGTTCTCGGCATACAAACAAAACAAAAGGAAACTAGAGTCATATCCATGGGGCAACCAAAGCATGCTAAAATTTAAGTATGTTTTTTCTAGAGAGTATTGCTCAGAGATTCGTGAAAAGAGTGTTTATGATGATGTTGTTTTTATAGCAAATCTACATGCAAGGCCTTTGTTACCGGAAATTCGAAGCCCCCCTCGGTAACACGTAATGTGGATGCGTGTTAAACAGATAAGACGTGATAGAACATTTTCATTTCCTTTTCATTTAAAATCACGAGTTTATACTGAACAGCAAGAAAAGAATCGAACTTACATTATGAGGAAGTTTTCCGTTAAGTGTTTCTTATAAGTTTCACAATCCTGGCACATGCACACATCCATTCGTGGCAAACAATGATCATCTCAGATTAGAGGACTACGGCTAACTTTGTCACGGTATCTATTTTTACTGTTCGTCAGTACAATCCCTTATAGCATCATATTGAGTAAGAAATCCCATCAGAGGAAATCTACTGTATTAAAAATCTTGAAGCTTCTCTCTATTTTGGCAAGCCTTCGCAGACATCTTTAATCAGATTTTCGCCTGTCTTTGGCGATAATTAATGAAATCTGTCAAATTTAATTAATTACGCCGGCACCTTTTGAAGTAGGTTTGTTTGGTTTTAAGTAACCCTTACGAAAATCGAATGCTATTGGTGGATTTTCGGATTAAGAAATAGATCTCTCTCGTTTTCTCCGTTCTACAAACGTTGCAACATTTTGCGGCCATCAACTTGAAATCACATTCATGAATATAAGACGACGTCAGTTGTAAACTTCCTGGGAAACATCAGGCTCAACCGCTAGTGTCAAAACACTGATTAATGCTTTTCAATGTCGCCAGGAATGCTTTATTCATGCTATTTGAGAGTAGCAACTTGCTTTTAAAAACTACAACCGGCTCCCAGCTGTAATATAAGTCAATTATTTTCCAAAGTTTTGCGTGTTGCTGTTTTGTTTACCCGCGATCAAACAGTAAAACGTGTTTAGAAACAGAGCAAACAGTAATTCCAAAACAATTATTTCGCAAACGTTGTCACCTGAGTTTGAAGCTTGTTAGTCCAGGCAGACCCGCAGGCGCCGGTCACCCCACTGTAGGATATTTTCACACATTCAGCGACAGGTGAAAAATACTGTTAATTGTTCGCGGAATAAATGGTTTATATTTGCAGACGTCTTCCCACGCCTGGTCAGTAAACCGATAAATAATTATTCTATCGAGTCCATTCTATCACAGGAGTAAAATTTAAACTTTCGATGTACGAGGCTAAAAAGCATAAAGAATCGATTTCTACACATTCCGTACATGATGGAAAACAACAAGCTTTATTTATTTATTTACGACAACAAGCTTTATTTCCCCATTCGTGCACGGTACTTTAAAAAACAACAATGCCGGAATTTGAGATTGGATCAGGAGTACCCGGGATACCCGGAATATACACGAAAAATAGAAAATAAATTAGTTGACTGAATAGAAATCAATCAATCGATAAAAACAGTAAAAGTATATACAAAGAAAGTAATAAAATAATAAAGCTCACAATGAAAATATTCAAACGCTGAATTGCAGACGACCACGTGACGTAACCAAAATAGCTAGCTATAGCATAATCGTCATAATCTAGGCCTGTCCCGATTGTGCTAGTAATGTCAAAAAGCTGGCAAAAAATTGCCAAGAATCCAAAACGTTGCTACCTGAATTTCAAAAGTTGATTTCTAAATTTATTGACATTTTTGTATAAACGGTAACAAAAAGCTTTATTTTTCGTTCTTTACCATAATTGGTAACATCGTTCAAAAAGTAGGTTAGTCCTAATACGACTAACAGAATAAAGGACATGGCTCATTTGCCGTTTTGCCGAACGTTGCCACATGATAAGTAATATCTTTAAACTTCGAAAGGTTGATAAACATTCAGAACTTCGCATAAATCGCGAAAAAAATCGTTGCCTTTTTCGTGCTTGATATGTGCTCTAAAGCTAATTTTTGCTCAAAAGTTGCTCAGAAATGCAAAACCTGCTCGAGGTGGCCTAACATAGTCTGTCCACTAGGGTGTGAACAAGCCACCTATGACAGGGACAGTAACCCCGAAATGGACTACTTAGTATCCTATCCAGGAAGGAGTATACAGCCTCGTTCTCAGGGAAAAGCCCTGGGAACGAGGTTGAGGAGTATAAAGAAACCGGGACGAGTTCCTGTTATTGAAGTCTGTTAAATTTCAAATCTATAGCATTAATACTCAAGCTAGAAAAAAGTATTTGTTAAATTACAAAGCATGCATGGGAACGCTATTACAGAGAATGTATGGGCACATATTAGTTAGTTTTTCAGCTATGGGAAATTTAATCCATTTAATTAAATTTAAATTTAATTAAAAACAAAATGAACAGTTTAAAGTCACTTCTAATATTGGAGCTATTCGAATTATTTAGTTATTTAGTTTTATTTATTTTAAATGTCTTGTTTGTGTAATTATTTATATATTTATTTTTAATTATTATATATTTATTATTTATTGTTTTAGTCATTCCGAGTATTCCGGTTCCGGCATCTTTTTTCCAAGCTCCCAACACCTACTGCTTACTACCTTTGTGGAATGCAAAGATGTGTCAGTTCTGTAGAATATTGCATTTGTCAGGAATAATTTTTGTAAACAATTCAAATTACACTGTGTTGTTGTTATACTGTGCTGGCTATGAATTTACTGATAAGCTTAATGTTAACTCGAAAGAAATATTTTACCTCCTTTTTTAAACAACCCATATTGATCATTCAACCCAGCTGTAGTCAGAAACCACTGAAAGCAAAATACTTCTAGACTTAATCGTAAACGGAATCGGCGAAAAATTGTGGGCATGGAAATAAAAAAGATGAAGCTTTTATATCAGGACCAATTTTGATCACAGTTTAATTAAAAGATATTCATGTTTTTGATATCCCAGCCAGTGAAAGCCGAAAACATATATAAAGTTTATGTTTTCCCCACAAATTACAGCGCAAATAGTATGTCAGTTATTTTGCAATTAGAAGACTGGTGTATTGCACTGTGATGGGACGACGGGCGATTAAAAACACGAGGAAAATGTAGAAAACATGAGCCGAATTTCTACACTTCTCGAGTGGTCTCAAGTGTCTGGAGTGTTTTATCACAGTGTAATACACGGCTTAGGCGCGCAGGATCCTATCTGCATTATGTAATGGTAATAGGACTGAGTGGAGTCCAATTCGGTCAGTAATTGTGGCAATAACAAAATGCTCGAATCTGATTAGTTCTTAACAGCCCTTATTTATTGCTTAATCTGGCTGGTGCAGCACCAAACTGTCCGATTTGACCTGTCCGATTACTAGCAGCTTGTAATCGGACAGGTCAAATCAGACAGTTAAATAGCCAATGAAAATTAAGCACTGAATGCTACTAGCCGATAAAATTTAACTACCTGGCCCATGTTAGCCAATCAAAATCAAGGAGAATTAATCAAGTGAGCAGGTTGTCCAGGTTCAGGTTCAGGTTTTTATTTTCTATTTTCAATAATTTTTAAATTGTATTAAGACTTTTTGATAGCTTTAGAAAGTTGAGCTTTAGGCTGATGCATTAAATATTTCATTTCTCAGTTTTCAGGAGTTTTTTAAACCAATCACAATCGAGGAAATTGTAATTTTTATGATTAACCAATTTATCTCTAACTGAATCTTAATACACCGGCTTAAAGAACTGCACACATGGATCCATGTGTGTGTCGGCCCCCGGGGGGGGGGGGGGGGGCCCCCTTT
>OMLO01004280.1_pt1 | contig 11899 bp, 9 predicted proteins | sample 1674811 | NCBI WGS metagenome assembly OMLO01 (sample SAMN06265003, study PRJEB25207) | coral metagenome | isolation source: Coral host | place: Mexico:La Bocana,Puerto Morelos, Mexico | collected 2008-11-13 | reverse complement strand
ACATTTTCAACTTAGTTGATATAACCAAATTACCTTGTTACCCCCACCGACGCAGCACCACAGTTTCTTTAGAAACTATGGGCTAGCTTAGGAGAATTTGACTATTGATAACAAAATGAGGCTATGTATGTCCATTTTTGACCTTGGGCTTGTTTATATAATAAAAATTCTCCTCACAAAGTCTGAAATATAAAGCAAGTAATTAATTAAAATCTTTCACTCTGTTTGCTGTAAGTGTTTGGACCTTGCAATGAGAACTAACATGTACATACCAAGCAAGAAAGGCTGGTCCCCCAAAATGTTGATCAATCTCTTCCTGAGTGAGACCGATTCTCAGATAAACTTTTTGCCAGATTGCTTCCTGTCCATTGAAAGCCAGTGGCAAATTAATGCCATTCATGGCCATCCAGTCAATTTCACGCTCCCAGCGAGTCCAGTTCCACCATACAAAAGAGTAACTTACTGTGCACACATTCTGATAATAGCGAAATCTGAGGAAATATCCAAATAATGATTATCAAGAACTTGATGTGTTTCTTTCATGAATATTCAGCAATCAAAATACTGCATAGAAGCTCTGTGGATCAATATGGTGTGTGACTGGTTAGAAACAAGGCAGTAACTATACAAAACAAGGCCATGCTTCTTTGGTTTAGAATTTTCATCCACAAGGAAACTGCACACGTCACTAGGGGTGGCAACTGGTCCTTCCAAAAACATGGTTCTGATGCATGCTTTTTGTCAAATACCATAGGTCTCACAGTCTCAAGTGGTTCATGTGCATATCGCAGTCTGTATTTTTTCACAAAGCTGTCTCAGAGCATCAATTTTTTGGCAAGGCTAAGTAATTGACTGATGTTTTGGTTTGTATTTATAGGTGACATTTTGATATCTTTGGGTTTGACCTTTCTTCACTTGGATTTTAAAACAATTTGAAGTCTTGGTCTTGTAATTTACATCCCATCCAGGGGGGAGTAGCAATATTCCTAGTTGCTTAATGCTACAGAAACAGGATAAGCTCCAGCCTGATGGGCCACTTAGGCTTGTATGTAGACTTTACCGTTATCACTACTACAGAGTTCTGTGAGCTTGTTTTTTCAAAATTACTGATAAAACACCTGTCTTTAAAAGAACACCAGTCACAAGATCAAACAGTCACAAATAAGCGTTTTACTTTTTGTTGAAATTAAGGTACAAATTATGGATATGTGCTGTACAATATTTCTGAGTTATAATTTTTTATACTGGATTCCATTTCATTGCAAACTGTACATAACAGGTTGGCTATACTGACATTTAATTTCAGCAGAAAAAAAATTATCAGCATAAGTTTTCCATTAATCCTGGATTAATACTAATTACAGTACGCCAGAGACATTATGAGCTCTCTGGCCTTGCTCATATTGACAAGCTGTCAGCATTTGTAAGCGACACATTATAGATAGTGTGGTACCCTTACTTCAGTTTCAAAAATAAATGTAGTCTGCCTGTATGGCTGTTATCAACACAATGTTATGGGAATGATAGCATGCATATATGCTGATTAGGTTTAGCTTTAGAAAAATAGCTGCTCTTAACGACCTTACTAGGCAAATCCCACAAAATGGAGGCCTGGGGTGGAGACAGGTGGGCCGGAAGTTCAGGCTTCCTGCACCTTTCACACCCATTATTCCTTCCTCCAGCTTGTTTCTACCTTATCTATTTTCTATCCACATCTTCTCCTCGTTTCTATAGTAATTAGAGGGCAGATATTTCTGACAGCCTCGTTATCATTTGTTCTCTGTACCTTTGAAGTTTGCATCCAAGGGTTCAAATTTTTGTTGGCTCATTTGAAGAAATTCTATGACAGGCTCCGTGCCAAAAGTTGCCTTGTACAGGATGGGAACGGGGCGGGGGGAGGGCCCGGGGGGTACTCAAAAAAGTTTTATACAGGGAGGCTCCGCCCCAAGGTCCAACCCCTTACCCTTTTATATACCATTTTTTTCAGAAAAGGCACCCATTTCATATACCTTCTTAGAAGACTTATGAATAAATCGTTAAAACAGGAAGTCTTCCTGTTATTTTTTTCACATAGCGTGTAATAAATTAAAATGAAACAGTCATAAGTTGCGTCTGCTTGGTCTTTTTCAATTCAAGGCCCTTTTTAATACCCGAATGAAGATTTTCCTATCCTTTCATATACCTAAACTTGTGAAATCCCTACCCTTTTATATACCTGTAGCCTGAAAAAGGTACCCCTTTCGGTCGGAGCCTCCTTGTATAGGCCGTTATAGGGAGTACCCCCCACGGGGGGAGGGGGAGGAAATTCCGCGCATTACAAATCAAAATGTTGAAAAAATTTTCCCTTTTCACACCGCCCCCGTCCCTCTAGCCACAAAGTTTCATAATTAATATAAAAATACCTGTTTGGACTAGTTACCATGACTGGTTTTTGGACAACAGGGAATGGCTCGGGAATCTTGAGCTGATCTCCACTCCATGAAACATGAGCGTGACAACTGTACTTGAGAAAGTGCTGAAACCCCAGTGCTGCAGCCACCCCAGTTGTGCCAGTTATAACAAGCTTTTCTTCCTTAGAGTCTGTAACGTACTCAAAAGTGTCTAGCTCTGAATGAGGCCCTAGACTTGAGTTCACCCTTACGAGGAACTTGGAGGCCTGTTTCGGAATAAGTCTTGTGATTAGGTCTTTCACGGCCTGTTCTTGCACTGCCTGGGGCGTTTTCGTCTTTATATGAGAAAACTGCTTGAATCTAGAGCTGTCAATTTTCAATCCCCAACACACTTGGATCAAAATCGACCCAAATGTAAAGAGAACAAAGACGAATTTCATAGCCAACATTTTCCAAGATGTCTCTTCCGTTTCCGATGTAGCGTGATCCTAAACGTGACGAGCGCGAGGCGCGTTCGCGTGGCTACCAAGTTTCAGCGTGGCTACAAAGCCGAACCAAAAATTGTAAGGAAAAACAACGAAGAAATGTCTTCCCGTGTTTTGAGGAAATTACAGGGTGATAAAGAATTGGAAACTTCACACGGTGACGACGAGGACGAAGATGAATTGAATTTTGCATCAGTTAAGTCAAAAAAGAAACAGAAAGCTGTTGTAAATCCTTTTAACTTGGTGAGTACTTACCATCTACCCACGTACACAGGCCGGGTAATAACCTGTAATTTCCCACATGAAAGCTTTAACTTATATTTGTTTCTGCCGTTATGAAAACTTGCTGAATCAAAATATGTTAGAGTTCCTTACATTTCCGAACTAAAAGCAATCAAAACATCTACAGGAAAAGTTTAAATGTACACTTTATAGGTTATTGAAATTCATTAGCTTTAATTTAATTATCAGTGATACATTTTCTCCTTCCCTTTCGTTGGCCGAGAGCCCAACATGTGCATGGTCTGCAAATTACTGCCTACAAATTTTGGTCTGCTCATGTGTAGTACTGTCCGACCACATTTTGCTGCAAATAACATACTGCTCTTGTTCATTGATCTGCTTCCCACTGACAAATCACAATATGTTGCTCAACATTGTCCAATAATTGTTAAAAGTTAACAGATAGTGAGTTTAATATATAATAATTATTATTATACATTGAGCTCACTATCTCTGATTGACCAAAAACATACAGTGTAAATAAGCACCTGTGACATCATCTAGATGCAGATTATACAGTAATCATGTCAAGGACATTCAAGGTCATGGCTAATCATGTCATGTATGACCACAGTGTATGATTTTTTTTTGTATCAAGTTCATGATGTCCATAATAATCAAGGTCGAAGTAAGAGTTATCAGGGTATGATAATCCTTACCTCAACCTTAATTATTCTGGACATCGCGAAAACCTAGAAAAGCTTAAGTAGAGCTTTCAATAACCATGTTAGCCTTAAGTTTAAGGTTTTGCACTTCAAGTGATATTTAAAAATTCTCTCAAAATTGCCCGAACCTTTAGGCAAGTGCAATTTGAAAAACATTATGTATGATAATGTATGATTATTCATTTATTATAATGACTGAGAACATTGTAAACATACATGCATTAATTTGCACCACAGTACAAATTAGTAATTAGTGTTAAACTTGCGTGCTCTTCTCCAAACTAACTTTACCTCTCTCCCTTAACCTTTATTAGGCCATTTTAAAGGTGCCTGTTGACTGCACAGCAATGCTGGGTATATAGTAATGCCATTGCCTTAACCTACATTGTTACCTGTACGCAATACACTGTATGTTATGATAGTACACTTCTAGTAGCCCAAAACCAACAGCTTTCCTCTAACTTCTAGTTGAATGTCGATGATGGGCAATCTGATGAAGATTCTCAAAGTGATCAAGAAGAAGAAGACACTCCAGGAGGTGTTGTGGATCAGAATGTAAAAGAAGGGAAACCAATCTCTACAGAGCCTGCTGAAAAGCAGACATCCAAAAAGAAAAGAAAAAAGAAGAAAAAGAAAGGAAAAGGAGAAACAGAAAATGGGAAACAAGCAAAAGTGAGTAGTCAGTAAAAAAATGTATTTTTTGCAACAATATATGCAGTGAAAATGTTCTTTTACTGTAGAACTACATTTCATGTAAAGGGCTTTGCACACATTACATGTACATATATACAGATTTTATCTATAGGTAGATCTATTTTTTTTGTTTTTTTTTCACTATGCTATGTTGGTTTTTTAAACTCCCTATAGTGTGGAATATTTAGTATATTACTTCACAATTTATGCACATGTTTACATAGTGTGATTACTGATGTGAAATCATTGTGGGTTTGGGACGACTCTTTCAACAGTAAATTCACAAATCAGAGCTTCAGGTTTAAGTATGAACTTAAGAACAGGAGATCCTAAAAGCCAATGTTGAGATTCCTGATCATTATAATGATAATTTTATAGTATGAAAGGTCCATTATTATAAGAAAAACAGTGCCACAACCACAGAAAAGTCAAAGATGATTCAAGTAATATTAAAATTCCATAGTTTTTTTACATATATATGTTTTACACTGATACTATTTTGTTTCTAAACATAGCAAAAGGACAGCATTAATAGTGTTGGCAAAGAAGTCAATGGTAAACCAACAGATGATACTAAGTTATCTGGTAAGAAATCATAGATTAAAGTGTTGTGATAAGATGATTGTTAAGGTGCACAGTAGATACTGATTGAGCTCAGCATTGGACTTAAAATTTACCAGATCATCTCAGGTTTAGGTTTTTACTCTGATTCATCACTAGTACCTCTAGCTGTTTTGGAGATTAAAATGTACATTTTTTAAATGACATACATGTTTGCTTCTAAAATCAGGTCCAGTGGCAACACTGGGAGAGAGCACTTCTAGGGCTCTGGATACTAAAGCTGTGCTTGGAGTGGAACACAGGTAATGGTATTTGTCTGTTATGTTTTGCATTTCAGGAGGCATGGTTAGAAGACTCATATCCAGATTGAGTTGCTTGGGTCCAAACCATGGCCTGAGACATTGCGTTGTGTTTATCAACAAGACAATCAACTCTTGCAGTGCCTATCTCCACCCAGTATGAATGAGTACTGGCGAACATAATGCTGGGGGTAACCCTGCAATGAACTAGCATCCCATCCAGGCGGGAGTAGAAATACTCCTAGTCACTTCATGGTACAAAAACTGGGATTAGCTTCAGCCTGACAGGCCGGCACGGAGCTATGAAGAGCGCCTTGTTATTTTTATATCCACTCGCGGAAAGCGGCATATTTCTCGATTGTTTTGCAACATAAATAGCCTAAATATAGCCTAAAAAGCTTCTTTAAACCTTGGCAGTCGATGGGAATACCGATTTAAATTATTAGATTTTTATCCAAATCTTTCCATATTGTGCGGGATTTCGCGGATTTTCAGAAATTGTGCGGGATTGTGCGGCTTTGATTGAATTGTGCTGTCCCGCACCCGCGCACCCTGTCAGCCTGATGTGTCTCCTTGGCAGACTTTACCTATAAGATGATACAGTTGAAATTGGAGAGCTCAATAGGTCTTAAACGTATTCAACAATAACCTAGAGACTCTATGCAGTTGTATATTTCAGGTCTGCCATACTCTGTATCCATCGTAAATATCCAATGTAGCTTCCACATCTTTCCTGTCAAGGTTTTGGTATAATTTATCTAGTGTTTTCTTGTGGATTGTATGTACCATGCATGGATATTAAACTTGTAATTTCCTATAGTATAACTCTAGTCACTCATGCAATTAGGTTAGGTTAATGTGATTTAAAAGCATATTACTTGGCATGCATGTAAGTATTACATATATGAGTCAAGGGCAAAGAATTTCCCATAATGATTAAACTATAGAGGAGACTTCACTTAATTGTGTCATTTTTTTCCCAACCAGAAACTTGAATGCAGAGAATGAAATGAAGAGAAGATTTGGATCTCATATTGTCAGAGCAGAACAAAGGTAAGTTAACCTATCAGTGATCATGTGGGGTACCTTTAGTCATTAATTTTGTTTTTTTTAACAGCTGGCTACACAACTGGCTACCAGTTCTAAGGTTAAATTAATGGCTCCTCCAAAGGAATGTCTGTGGGTTATTTTCAAATTCCAAGTCATTATTACTGCAGTTCCTGTGAAAACAGTCACGCCAGCATCTGATGACAACCCTGCCTTATCATGGTCTTTGAATGATTTAAGATTTAATCTCTTCAAACATTGCACCCTGTTCAATTAATACATGAGAAGAAACTCTATAAGTTTGCTTACTTCTAAAGTCTAAAACATCTAGCACGATGCCTTTAATTTTTGAAGAAAATGTTATAAATGATATCAGCAAAGATTCCTTCACACTATTGCACATGGATAGACCATTTTTTCAAGCCAATTTTCATTTTCATTAAATATTTTCTTACAGACAAAGAAGAGCACATCAGCGAGTCTATCATCGCTCAACAAGGTAAATTTTTCTTCTCTCTCTCATTTAAATTTCTCCTACTTATAACACTTACTACCATAATTTGTTTCAGACAATTAACCAAATGAAATCAACCAATTAGTTGAGAAGCTCTAAATTAATTTTATGTACCCTTACTATTCAGATGACTCTAAACTGACTTGTAATCTTTTCTTCAACAATGATTGTAAACGACTGAGTTGTAAACAGAAATTCAAGAATTGTTCAAGAATTCACAGGGTTTGTGCTTTGAATTTGCCATCAGTCCAGTCCAAAAATAAGTTTTGTTTGCTACACCAACAGGTTGGTGACAGTGAAACCTTCATGGCCACACATGGGAGCAACTGGTTAGTGACATGTTTATAACTACAGTAAACATGATTTCTAATAGGTTTGCTATTCACTCCAGTATTATTGTACGATGTCTTTCCAGCTACATACTACTTGATATTTTTGTCCCTGACAGGAATAAATATGAAGCTCTTGGGAATCAAACATGGGTAAGTTGAAATTATTTCATGTAATCCAACTCTTAGAACAAACCTACCTGTAAGTATAGTCACATTACATTTATTTTTCTTATCAATAGGAGGCAATTTCTAGGGATCCAGGATACCCAACAAAGTTGTACATAGATTAGAAAGACCCCATCCAGTTGTCCAAACCCATGACTATAAAATACCATTTTTGAAAGTTTAATATACATGTAGCTTTCGTAGAAAATTATATCCCTACATTGGCCACACTACAGTGCTTTTCCATACCTTTGGACTGACTAACCCCTTATGATACTTGTAGACTACTCTGTAAGTGCATTTGCTCACAATATTTTGAAATACCCACCAAAGTGCTGAAGAGCAGCTTTTGTTGCTCTTTTTCATCCTTCGCCCAATGAAATGCCTGCTCCTTTATTATCTTCAGTTGAAAGGGATCTCTTTTGGGTGGATCATACATTATATGGAGTATCTCTTCCTGGGAGACTCGATTGAGATTCGCTTTGGAAATAAATAATTGCTGTTGTGTTAGAAGTTGCTGTTATTCCCTTTTTAGGTACAACTATTTTGCCTTTGAGCACTCTCCTTCTTACCAAGAAGTCCAGTTTTTATTTCTTGATGCAGTGGAGTCATTAAACCCCAACAACATTTCTGTAAGTAAATTACCCCCGTGTGTCCATTGCCAATTTTGTCCCTGAGTAAACTGAACTAAAGAATCTAGCCAAAAAGATCCATTGAAGAGGCCTCTTTTTAGAACTACAGGGTTGTAAGTTATTTTGCTCAGAATAAACGTATTCATTCTGAAGTTTCCCCAAAAAGCTAATAAGTGCCACCCATTTATAATAATTTATTATTTTGCTCGATATTCATGCATTGCATGCATCATGTTATTAAAACCCATGCTTACTAGGAGCCCATGTTCATTTTGTAACTATAGGACAACAAATGCTTTCTAGGTTCAAATAAGAAAATGCTCGCACCACATGCTATTGACGTAGCAGTAATTATCTCATCACTCATTGCTTCACTATGTTTCACATTTGCCAAACCATTCAACAACATTTTTATAACATTGGAGTTAATCTATAATCCACTTCTAAATGCACTGTAAATGTAACATGATAACGATATTTTGTTGTTGTTGTTGTTTTTCTTGCAGGCAATTTTAAACACTCATCCTTACCATGTAGACTCTCTTCTGCAACTCAGTGAAATCTGTAAGATGGGAGAAGATTACCAGATGGCTGCAGAGCTGATAGGTTGGTGTTAAAATGTTTTGTTTTTGTCTCTCATCCTGTTTAACAACTACTGCCAAAACAGGTGAAGAAGCCAAAAACAAAAACTTTTTACTTTATTGATAAACAATAATTTGATGCAGTTAACCTGGTGCAAATCTGAGATCACTCATCTTAAGATAATGGAGCATGATAATGGAACAAACTTAGAGTTTGAAAACAAGTTATTTTGTTGTTTGTGTTGTATTGCAGAAAGGGCTCTCTACTGTCTTGAACACAGTTTCCACACATTGTTTAGTCTTACACAAGGCTATTCAAGGCTTGAGTACAGAAGGGCAGAAAACAGGTAACAAGTTGAAGAGAATTTAGTATGCCAGCCTTGATAACCAAACATATGGTTGTCAAATTTCATGTCATGAATGCAGAATTTGTCAGAATAGGACAAGAATCAATGAAAGTGATTTTGCGTCTTTGTTTCAAATTCTGTGTTGTCTGTAATTGTATTAAAACTGCTCTAGAGGCCTTAAAAACTAGTAACTTTGCAAATTTATTGACATCTTGGAATGCCATGTAGTAGTCTGGCACAGCCACCTATAGCAGGTTCTGCACCCATATCCTGGCTGTTAAATGTTTAAGCTCCAACTTCATGTAGTTACTTATAATTACAATGAATAAGGGCAAACAGTAGACATTATGTACTTTGTCTTTGCAGATCCTTCTTTATTGCTTTGTTTCGTCAAATCATCTTTGTGGGACAAAAAGGTAATACATCTGTAGATGATAATAATTTGGTAATAATTATTTTTTGTCAAATACACAATAACCTTTATTTAAGTGTCTGGTCATTCTAGTGCAAAGGCATTACCTGAGACACAGTTAAAATACAATATTATTATTTAGAAGTTAAAAAGTAAAACCTTCATAAAATACAGTATTTTTGTTAAAACTACGTAGGATACTAAATTATTTACCTTATATTTTGCATTCAACCAAGTTGAACATAATATTATTGAAAATCCCTCTCACATCCCTCTACAAAGCTGACATATCCTTTTTGCATATCATGGTTCTAAAAGCTGACAAAGATTTGATGGTCCTTTCCTATTTAGTCAGTCTTGTCCATAGCAATTGCCCTAAGTACCTGATAGAGTGTTTTCCATTAGGGACTGCTGTATTGTAAGGAGGCAGTACGAAGTCTGCGTTTCACAGTTGACTTGAAATAAGTCTATTATGAACTTTAGTATGTCAGTGGATGAGTGTGTACATTGCTCCCCTCAGGCAATCAACACAGCTCAGAATTTTTTCTTGATATGGTTAAACGAAGTTTTGTACACTTTAAGGAAAGGAAAGACTTCCAAGGGAATTTACTTTGCCTGAAACTCATTGTTTAATTGTCAAATTTTAGGTTGTTACAGAACAGCTCTGGAGTTATGCAAGCTCTTACTGAGGTGAGAGAAAAGAGCCAAATTCCAATTGAATGTAATCATTTAATGCTTGTCATAATTTATTGTATCCTGCACTCCGTACGGAGGATAGGACTAGTTTACATATGCATTAGTTGGACTAGCTCCTAGGGTCTCTATTCCTGTTTAGTGGGGAGGCATACAATGAAATGAATGGGCATGAGTGGATTGTTACACCACCCTTACCCTAACCTGCAATAATGCCAATTATTATACATTGAACTCACTATCTCTTTTCTGATTAGCAGAGAGCGTATAGTGAATTTTCGAAATCAGTGCCTGTGGCATCATCTAGTTGCAGATTATACAATAATCACGTCAATGTACGTTAAAACAATATTATTAATGAATTTGGTTATTGTGATATCCACAATAATCAAGATCTCAGTAAGGGTTATCAGGTTATGATAACCCCTACCTTGACCTTGATTATTCTGGACATCACAAAAACATCATCCATGGCAATAATGTTTTGTTGTTGGACTAGCATCACACTTAGGGAAAGTATGACCTCCTGTGCACATGCTCTTTGGATTTGGCACAGAATCTTCATCTCATGGAAAGAAACAATCATTGTTTCTTTCCATGACATGAAGATTGTGTGACAAGTCCAACGAGTGTCTTCACTGTATGCTAGGAATAGTGTTGAGACTCCTAATCACTTAACTTTAGAGCATTGACAATAGCAGTTAGTGTTAGCTCCATTGAGTCATCTGTCTCCTGACATCTGTAAAAATGAAACAGACTTAGCTAAAATGCACTGAAAAAGAGGACTTTTTTGTGGAACACCCTACTATGTAGATAGCTTCTGTCCAAATTAATCAGTGTGGCAACTGTTGATGTAGTTTTTCAAATTCTTGTTTTCAGTCTGGAGCCAGATGAAGATCCTCTTGGTGTTCTTCTGATGGTTGATTTCTATGCCTTACAATCTGAGCAGTTCAGTTTCCTTATAAGACTATTTGAGGAGTGGGAGGTATGGCATTATCTGTTAAGTCTTGAATAGCAGATATCAATTTTTGTATTGCCGCAAGATTTTTTCATCCATTGTTTTAGGGGATAAAAATTAAGAATAATTTTCAGCACACATGCAATAATTGTCTATCAGCGAATTTCAAACAATCAGAAAACCTATCAGATTTGTGGATTTTCATTAGAAGAACAAAGGAAAAAACAATCACAGCTAATTTCCTAGCTCTTTATCTAAAAGATGGTCGTAAGGACTTCTATTGTGTTTTTTATTAGATCTGACACATTTTAATTCTCTAGTCCCACAGGAACTTGTCTCAGCTGCCAAATTTTGCCTTCTCTGCGGCTCTTGCCTATTTCCAGTCCAACAGACAAAATGGTCAAACAAAGAGAGCTGATGAATTGGTAAGTCACCTTTTTAACAGACCTTACCCTTTAATACACACCCATACTGGCCTGTTCATTGATGGTGTGAACAAACTTTATTTTTTATTCCCAAAGTCATCTGGAAGGTCAACATAAATTGTGCCAAAGTTTGGCTTTAAAAATGTTTGCAACAGTTTGCGTTCCTCTACTGTGTCATAGGAAGGACTTTGGTTTAACATCATCAACTACTGGAGATCTAATTATAACAAATAATTTCTTAGGGTAGCAACCTGTTTGCTGCTTTTAATTTTCAAGTAAAATCTACATCTTAGCCCAGTTAGCAATTACGTCTGCATACGAGCGAAGAGGCCCCGAGGGGGGGGCACTCCCCTATATCAGGTATATAGGTATGTGCCGCCCCAAAGGGTATGGATTTTGAGCCGTTTTGGTCTGAAAA
>OMLO01004279.1_pt1 | contig 11900 bp, 3 predicted proteins | sample 1674811 | NCBI WGS metagenome assembly OMLO01 (sample SAMN06265003, study PRJEB25207) | coral metagenome | isolation source: Coral host | place: Mexico:La Bocana,Puerto Morelos, Mexico | collected 2008-11-13 | reverse complement strand
CTCATCCAACCAAGAACCACCAACGACTAGATTTGCTGGAGGTGGTTGGCAAAAGAATCCAAACATATTCCAAACATGGTAATACAAAAATAAGTATAAACATATTCATCATATTCTGCAATTTCTGAGGCTACTGTAGCTGTATTTGAGGTTGCGCTACGGTACACCCTATTGAATGCCCAGGCACCTACCACCCACCCTCTTGACGAATCAACCAGCCACCCATCTTTTCCCCCTATAGAGAAATATTTGAGGCCAATCTTCCGTTATCAAACACAAAAAATCACTAGTTGGTGGTTGAACCAACCCATTTGAACAAAAAGCTTGTCAAACTTGGATGATTTTTCCAGGGTCGAAAATAAACAATATTTGAAACCACCACCCTTCGAAAAGACTGAGTTTACAAACCTGTATTTTGACACTCGGGGATCGGGTCGAACATGAAAAATATTTTCCCCCTCCCTGAAACTAACATTTTCGCCTCAAAAATAAGGCATCCCAAAAGGAAACGATCGTATTCCAACCATCCATGTTCAGGGGCTAAAGGCTGTTAATTTTCCCTATAAAAACATCATGAAACAACCACCACCAAAATTTGATTGGAACAAAATCTTACCTCGGACCTCGCCTGCGGCAGCATCTGAGTTGGATTCAACGGCTGAGGTGGAGGTTGTGGTGGTTGCATCTGAGGAGGCTGCAGCGGCTGCATCTGTGGCTGTGGTGGAGGCTGTTGTTGAGGTGGAGGCGGCCTGGCAGCTGGAAATTCCACCGATATCCACCTGGTACCCCAAGGCCAACCATATCTAGTTGGTGGTTTCAACCCATTTGAAAAATATTATATAGTCAAAACGGGAATTTTTCCCAAGTAGGGGTGAAAATAAAAAATATGTGAAACCACCACCTAGATATTTGATGATATTTTAATGGTTGTTTCAATTGGATGATGAACCAAATCCTTACATGGAGATGGTTGTTTCACCAAACATCCACTTAAAAAATGGTTGTTTGGGGGTACAGGCAATGGATCAAAATTGGTTGGAAGATAACCAAAATGATTTTTGCAAATAGCTACATAAGTACCACCATGAGGCTGACGTGTTTAGGGTGATTTGGGGTATGAGTTTGGGGCCCTTGTAATTAAAAGGGCCCTTCTCACAAGGTATGAGAGGATATATCTGTTTCAGGATGCTGAACATTTGTTCTGGATGAATCAAACCGCGAAATCTTTTCACTCACTGCTTGGGCACCTGGCAGGTTGCAGTCTTCCCAAAAGTTTCACAGACCAAAAATTCACTTTTGCGAGATCACTTTTGGGAGGTTTCTTAGCAGTTGCACTCCAGTAAACTAACATAGCAATGGAAAATGGACCATTTGAAGATGCATTTCCCACAAAAAGGGAACTTTCCATTTTCCATCGCCATGTTAGTTTACCGGGGGTACACCAATTTTTGATGTGACATTCACTGGTTTCCACACAACAATTTGTTCCAAAAGAATTTGTGGTGGGATCCAGAGGGGGTTCAAGTGCTTGAATTTGCTTTTTCTGCATCAAAACAGTCTGCCCCGTTTTTTAGTGATTTACCACTTGGGTTTAAGCATGTTTCAAACATGTAAGCATGACACATAGGTTGGGTTGTCCCCCTGCCCAGTAACAGTCACCTTTTTCCACTTTGATTCTGAGCTCCAAGCGATCTTGGAATTGCAAGGTGTCGGATGTTTCGTACACCAAGCAAAATGATGAAACTGTTCAAAAAACTCAAGTGAAAGCCGTACCATCGAAGATCGATTTGGCCTTTTTCATCAAAGGAACTCGTTCCGTGAAGTCTTTTCGCAACCACTGGGGAAAGTCCAAAGGCTTCGGTAAATTGATATCAAGTTGTCTCTTCATATAGCGATGCGTCCCAGCAGAAGAGATGAAAAAATTGTGAAGACACGCGGCAGCCTCATGTCCCTGTACCAATCTCGGTCTCACGTCAAGACCTTTGTACCACGCACTGCAACCCAGTGCGGCCAAAGACAATGTACGTCGTTTGATGTTCGCAGGAAAGAAACCCTCCGGTGAGTGCGTAATGAGCCACGTCAAGGCTCTCGTCCACGTTTCACATTGAAAGGAAAATTCGACCGGACCCGCATCGGCCCGAATGTCCACATCGTCCAAAATATACAATGAAAAACCAACCTTGTCACGCTGTTTCGAAGAAGAAACATTTCGAGGTGAGCGGGACCCTGTTGTAAGTTGAAAATCAATGTAAAGTTCTGCAAATGAGACATCACGACTGTCATTTTGAACCCGAGAAGGCCAGACCAAACGTTTGGCCCAAGCAACGACTCTCCACAAGAACACTGGGCCCCACGGAAAACACAAATAGTGATCATCAGTGAAATCGTACGGCAATGCTCTACCGGCAGGAGAAAACACAAGAGGAGGCTTAGTGCAATCCAGTACATTTGGTTCACACCGCTCTTTACGTTTCTTCCCTTCGGCTTCAATACACTTATGGGAGGCGAGGGCCCAAAATTTATAGAGTTCAAGGATGTCTTGACGATTGAGAGACACTTGTCGATGAATCTTTTCAAGCTTCCGAAACAAACGCGAGTGCTGGATTCGGATAGTGTCTTTGGCAATTTTATCAACTTGATTATTGGCCCACACTTTCCATCTAAGAATGGGATCCTGAATGGACTTATGGTTGAGATGGGCCTTCACTTTACTTATCACAATGGCATCAGGAGGCCTTTTGGTAATATGATGCATCAATTGGTTCCACAACGAAATGGACTGAGTTCCAATTGCTTGTTTCACACATTCACCTGAAATGGCAAGGTTTACAAGGTCACACACTACCTGACAGTCAGTGAAGATATGCAAACGAAAGTGGCGATTCAACGCCATAATGATTGCAAAAAGTTCAGCGATGAAACTGTTTTGTTCTGGACCTGGCACCAATGCACTTTCAGATTCCGTCAAACAAAAGGTTCCGGGAACCGTGACAATGAATGCAGAGGATGCAATAGTAAGTTGCTTGATATCTGCAAAGAAGGCAGAACCATCAGTGAAGACAGTTACAACGTGATAGTCAGGATCAGGCAAGGAAAATGGAACACTGTTCGCAATGACTTCCAGCCTTTCAGGCACTAAAGGGACTGGAGGACACAATCCGAAACAACTAAAACCATTTTGCCACTTTGCAGCTCTCTTCAACCCTGCTTTGCCTTGGCGAAATTTTGAAAGCGCCGGACAATCGAAGAGCCTATGTCTACGGGAATCAGTGGCCTGGCATAGGCAGCAACAAGAGGTGACACCAGGCATAAACTTGGCCAAAAAATCATTGGTGCAGTGACGACCAGAAATGAGAGAATCAACCAAGGCTCTATCCATTGGACTAAGTTTACCGTATGCAATTTCATTACCCACCGCATCAAAGTCTTGGATATTCCAACCATTGCGATTGATCTTTCGACACGTGAAGTGGCGGGTCCAGGCTTGCTGTATGGCAAACGAGAGAAACTTTGGAGACACTTCAAACCAATTAAAGGTCAGCTCACCTAATTTGATGAGACCAAATCCATCCAAAACCTCACCGTCTAACAAAAGGATCGAGGCAACAAAAGCATGAAGTGAACCAATCTTACGATGTATGGCACGGACACCTTGCAGTGCAACCATGGTGTTTAGGATGTAGCTCTTGTACACCGGGAAAGTGCGGAGAAATCTACGCCAAAGTTGAAACCTTTGCACGATTAGTCTCATCTCCGGGTCAAGATTGACATCCACAGCATTACATGCTAAGAATGCATTTGCACCTGCACCCGCCCGACTCAAAGCTTTAGCAACACCAACCCTAAGAGAGTGGATATCTCTAGTGGCTACACTTTGGACCGATGTACCATAAGTCATGATGGACAGGCCAGCACCCAAGGCTAACCTTTTCTTACAACCCCTGGGAACTTTGGCCTTTTTCACAACTGCAAGCTTACCCTTTACTTTAATCAATTTCTTTGCGACGACTGACTTACACTTTTTCTTGGTGTAACATTGCTGAACCCCAAGGTCTTTGGCATGTGCAATCACGGGAATTTGCTGATTCTCAACGCTAAGGGTTTGCAATGCTTTTCTCGAATGGCAATCAGTTGCCCAACTCCAACTCTTAGAAGGTGCAATTTGCATAGAGAGATCAGAAACTACGGTCTTGAGTGCAAGAAACCCTTTGGTCAACATCTCAGGATCACGGGCAAAAAGTGACCAGTTGTCTGCAAAGAAAGCACACTCACAATCACTAGCTTCAACCTGCAAGACACGGTAGGCAAGGATCCCAAGACTAAGCATGGATGGAATGGCAAACCCGCAACCTTCAATGATTCCAGTGGTTGTGGAGTGAAGATCGGAGCACGACTGCATAAGCTCAAAGAATCTTTGCATCTGACGCATCATGGCTCGGAAGGCACGGATCACTCCAGGTGGAGTACCAAGCCTACTAAGCAGTTGAAGCAAGACACCACGGGGGACAGTGTTATAGCATTTGACTATGTCAATCACAATTCCCGTTAAGACTTCTTGCTCAAGAAAGGACTTTTCAACTTTGAAAGATGTGAGAAGGGCAATCATGTCAGCGGCAACTCCCTTGCAGGGTCCACCAATCTCTGGTGGGATTGATTCTGAAAGAAGCTTGGACACTTGTTTTCCCCTTATTTTTCCCCAAATTCTATACATACGAGCCATCACCGTGACCGGTCTGACATCATGTGGACTTCTGGCCGAGTCGGTCTTCGGGAGGCAAATAGTTTTTGCCAGGCTCCATTTGGAAGGCCAGGAGCCATGCAGTTCAATTTGCTTGAAAAGGATGGCCAGCATGTCTAAGAGGATTAAGGGAAGTTTTCTCAAGTCCAAAGTAGAAAAACCATCAGACCCTCTTCCGCTAGCAATTTTCGTCGCCAAAACGGCTTTTTGGATACTTAGCCCTGTGATATCAGGCAGTTCCATGACTTGGTTACTTGGGATTTTGTTGAGGAGCCTATTTTCACAATCACTCAAATTATCCAAAGCATCGGGATCATCACGTTGAAAGAAGAAATTCCAAGCTTGGCATAAGGATGAATGCATGGCCCGGGGTTCAACAAGAATGTTTTCCTGCTCCAGAATCATATCCTGAGAGAGGGCACTGCGAAGCTTCAAAGGTTCTTGGACGACAATTCGATCAGATTTAGCAGCGACAATTAAAGAAGTCTGATTCTGAAATTTCACTGGCAAATTACAGTCAATGGAGTCAAATGGTCCACCGAAGAGAACAGTCTCACCACCTTTAGACCAAGCAGTTCTACGAATGGGAAACGACACTTTCTCATGAATCTGGGTCAAAGGTGGTGGAGGACTAGTTTTAACTTGCTGAAAGGCAAGCTTTCCACCCTTCGAAAGATCGGCAATGATGTCAATGTTCTTGATTTTAGTTTTTGCAAGCCATGTTTGTCTTTCATTATTACTATGCCACACTGCGAATGCATCTCTAAGTGACTCAAGTAACGACAGAGGCGGCAAGGCCTTTGGAATGAAAAGTTCAGCAAAATCGAGAGCCCATGTCGCAAAACCTTGATGAAAACCCTTGGCGTAGTAGATACAATTCCACAAATGTTGGGCTTGGTTAAAGGCAGAGTCTTTAAAGTTACGATTCAGGCAATCAACTTGGCGACAAATGCTTTGCAACCTGTGGAGTTGCTTGGAGTATCTTCTGAGTTCAACAGAGCACTGGTCCATCATGGGCTGATAGTCACCATTCCTTGCTCTTTTAGAGATAGGAACATTGGCATGGACTTCTTTGAAGGTGTTCTTGGAAGTTCTACCAAGATGGCCAGGTTTGACATACTGCTTACACCCATCTGCAGTAACAGCAGAGTTACAAAGGGTCTGTTCGGCAATTTCAGTCCATACTTTGGCAAATTTGTCAATGTCATGATGTTCAATGGCATCAACAATGCGTTGCTGCCTTTGTAGTGCCAACCTACACGCAATTTCACTTGCAAGCTCTGGGTCATGGATAAACCTATCAAACCTTTTGGGAAGATTCCAAATCCTTACAGGTGAAGTCAAACATTCCACATCAAACTTGGCATCCAACACTGGGTGGCCAGCAAAGAGATGATGGAAGGTGGTTCTACACGAAATGAGAGATTGCCCCAAGGTTCTATTGACCAAAATGAAGGTATGACGCGAAACTTCAAAGTAAGTGGGATCTAGGGGATGATTGTTCTTCAAGGAAGAAACTTCAGCGACATCAATCCACCCCTGAGCCTGAAGGACTGGCCACACGTCAAGCTTAGAGAGTGGGGCATTAAGGTCCCCCATGATGACCGCGGGTCCACAAAACCGAATGCTACGCTGGGCCGCATAGGAAAACAAACGATTCAGAACCATATTGGGGTCACCATATTTGAAATGATCCGTAGGTCCATACAAGCTGATGACACTCATGAACCTATGTGGCCGATACTGGACATGAGTTTCACAAAACCTATTGGAGGCTGCAATATCATCCGGAAGAAGTTCACAAGTCCTTCTGATGGGAAAAGGAGACAACACAGCCGTTCCACCAGCAACACCACGAATGTTGGACGAGCTAGAAGCATACGAGGGAACGGGTGCAGACCACTCACTAGCAAGACCCATGGTTTTGAACTTGGTCGACATCATTTTCTGGACTGTGCTTGTAGCGGCAGTTTCTGAAATTCCAATAATGGCCGGAAGCAGCTCAGAGAATTCAACATCACGGTTTGCAATGGTGGTGGGATTACAAGATTTGATGGACAACTCATACGGTCCAGGATTCAAAGCCTCACCCACTCTACAAAACAAGTCACCATGCCATTGAAAAACACAAGGTGACCTAGCACAAGGATTTCTCACAAACAAGTCAAACGACCGACCAATACATGAAGGAATCTCAGAAAGGAAGACAGCTGACTTGAAATTGCAAGTGTCAGGCAAAGCCTGAGAACATCCACGTACGCCACGAAAGTCATGGTAAATTTGAGGATCACTGTTCACCAACGAACTTTCGGAAATTTGGCAATCATCACTGAAATGACCATTGGACGGCATCGGTTCCTCATTAGGCCAAAAGAAAACACTTCGAGGGTACACAACGAATTCAGAGTTGGAAGTCCAACAGTCGGTTGCAACAGAAGAATGAATTGGATGAAGTTCCCCGACATCACACAGAACCAATGTACCATTACCCTTTGAACACCAGCGGTCTAGGACATGGGTCTCCGGGCTCAAGTAACACTGTTCCTGTGCTAAGTCAATGCAAAACCTGTACGGGGATGAAAACGAATTGAAGTCTGATCTGGTCAAGGGAACCTTACAATCAGCAAATGGATGCATGGCTAAGGAGGTGGGAATCCAACACGCAAGCCACAACCACGCCACACAAAGAAGGCGAGGAGACGAAACCTGAAAAAGTTGCTTTGAAAGGGCAACATTAATATACTGGATGCTCCATTTGACAATACTGCTGGAAAGCCAGCAAAGATGCCAAAAAACAATCATAATGTATGACCTCCACTGAGCAGGCCAACATGAAAGACGACAAAGAAACGAATTACTCAGCGGTTGCAAAGTGAGGGGCAACACCAAGTTACTCATGCAGAAGTTGGCAAGAAGGGAACAAGTGTCGAGGACACACCAACAAGCCATCATGATAATCAAAGGCATCCTAAAAAGCAAGACAGGAACTGATCCTAGTCAAGAGTTTTTCGTTCTCTTAGCTTCACTACGGCTGCGGCTTCTTTTGACTTCACCATTGCCAAGAGAATCAAAACGTGAATTCAAAGAGCTCTGCATCTGTTGAAAAAGTCCTTGCATCTGGGACATGAGGGCAGTACTGCTCGATGCAATGGACGTTTCGACACTTCCAAGTTGGGCTTGGATATTTGCCTGTTGATCCTTCACAAAATCCAATTCCATTTGAGTCTGGTTGCTGTTGGTCTCGACGTCAACTTTGAGACTCTCAAATGATTGATGGATAGCTGTGATCTTGGAATCGCATGCTTGAATCTTTTCATTGATCATTGAAGTCAATCGATCCTCCAAGTCCGTGGAAAGTGACGTCAAACGAGTTGCAACGGTTGTCGTATCACTGTCTTCAGGGCACATTGAAAAGTCAGCCTGTACAACCTTCGCACCAGATGGAGTAGGCTTCAACGGATCTTGGTTGTTCTGCTTCATGGGGACGACCGCAACGTAATCTTCATTCAGACAAAGATGAGTAGCTGGCGGATCATCATTCGAACACACAATCCATGAAAATTTACCTCCAGGACGAATTGCAGATGCATTCCAACCCAGGCACTGAAGGGCCCTGGTCAAATCGGCACATGTTGTGGAGGCCTTCAAGTTCTTGAGAAACCACCAAGTAGCATCAGGTGGAATGTCGCCTTCTTGAATCGCAATTCCCTGGGGCAAAACACATCGACGAACTGCAGCAAGATGTTCCCGCTTGGCTCGCAACCCAAAAATTTGTTGTTGTCCCAATTGAACCACTCCCAAAACGTCCTTAGTGGTTTTGGCCAACTTGAGCAAGTCATCAAGTGAAGAGCCGTGCATGACCACCAAACCAAACCGTGGATCCAGTTTACGATCGTTGCCCTTCACCTGTAGAAAGACCCCTGCAAGACCTGAACGTTGAAGGGTCGACAGCAAAAGTTCTTCCGGAATCTTGACAAAGCCATGGACATAGGTTGCATCACTGTGCTTGACACGAGCTCGGTCATCATTGTAAGGTCGAAAGTTCCAGGATTGAATGACTTTATCCGAACGAATCTCAGGCAATTGCAAGCCAAGGTAGTTCAATGGATTCTGAACATCGCACCACTTGGGAACAAGCTTCTTCTGAATAGTGACCTCCAACGTTGCAGTGGGAACTTCATTCAGGGAAGCAGCAGGCAGTGATGGTACATACTTGATTTCAATGTCACCAAAATTGAGAAGGACTCCGGCAGCTAACATCGGACTACCCAAAGCATCAACTGCTGGCATAGTAAATGGAGGCTTATTCTCAAACAACTTGTCAGTCAACACCAAAAGAGCCAGACCATCAGCTGAGAGATTGGTGACAGGGAGGAGCTTCCTTGCTTCAGTGGGAGTGGCAATCGCAATACCCTTGGAATCAGGACCCCACTGGGCAACTTTCAAGGGGACTGGAGTTTTCCCATCACACGAGAAATGCGACAAGTCAATGGTAACATGGTTCGGATCCATGCTGGCACCCTTAGGCCCTTTAGAACCCTTCGTCTTTTGATTGGCAACAGATGGCTTAACTGCTGCTTTGTTCTTCCTCTGGGCTTGTTGAAATTCTTTCAGCTCAATGGAAGTAATCATCCGAATTTTTTGCTCATTGGCTTTCTTCTTAAGTTCAGCCCAAGCATCAAACTCGTTCTTTGAAAGAATGGCAGTCACTTCGGAGTGAGGGATCTTGGACAAAATCAAGGCAGCCCGACTTTCCTTATCCACACTTGGCACTCCACGCTTTTGAAGAATTTCAGCCAACTTTTTGGCAAGCTGGTCATTGGAGTTTTTTGCACCTCCAGGCAAGGCACACACACGAATGTCAATGGTTGCAGGTTCGGCCTGTTGAACAAACAATCTCGGATCAACAGACTTCCCATTCTGAAGCACCAGCAAAGTCAGATTACTGGAATGGAGATCAAGGTATGATGCCACAAGATGCAACACAGTCCAGTCCAGAGGAATCTTACAGGACTTGGGTCTTGAATCAAAGGGGCCCTTGACATCTTTCACGCAAAATTCACTGGGAAAACCTGATCGTTGGAAAGGAATGGTCATGACAAGTTGAACTGCCGGCCATGGTCTTTCACCTCGAAAAATCAGTTCCATGTTGCCTTTGGGAAGGTTCATGACTGGCTCCAATGGATCAAAGAGGACTTCATCAACACAGATTTGAGGTGCATGAGATTCAAATCCAGGAATCAGAACATGCACCAAGTCCCTAGCCGACGTTGACTCGGCAACAGTCACACTTCTAACCGAACCCCATTTTGGATGACGAGTAGTGAATCTCACAAATCCAGTTTGGATGGGGGCAGCGGAATCATCATGGTTCTGAGGAGGATGCTGGTCAACACAGTGATTATCAATCCCTCCTTCAACACAATTGTGATACTCGCACGTTGCAATGCATTCAGTTTGGACAATGGTGTTTCGGGACTGCACCAATTTGGCCGTGAAAGCCACATTATTCTCAGCCAATACGAATGCACATGGAAGCATCACACGGTGTTCCGTTTCGAGTTGAATCGACGAAGGAAAAACAGCGGCCTCACATGCAACGAAAGCAGTCAAATCAGCAAAAGTCCAAGCCACATCAACCTCAACCGGGAGATCTTTAGTTAGCCATTCAGCTTGGACAATTCTCAAGAAGCAAAAGGGTTTGATCTTGATGTCAAAACTGGTACACTTATCAGGCAAAGTGCCAAACCAAACTGATTGATTATTCAAGGAAATCTCTTGGAAGTGCTCTTGAATCGCATGAGGAAAGAATTCATGGATAGCATCAGAAACGCTAGGATGACCTTGGATCAATTTGGAGCCAACCCAACTACCCTGCGAATGCAAAATCTTGACTGCAGTACACGACTCAGGACAGGGCAATACCTGGGCATCATCAAATGTGAGACCGGAAATAAGATGCTTAATTCCGACAGTCCAGGACGCACAATTCGGAAAGTCAGCTTTCTGCAATTCAGGAATGACAGCTAACTCATCGGGACGAAACTGCCAAGTCGGAGAAATGCAAGGGCGTTTGGATGGTGGTTCGTCATCATCCAACAAGTAAGGATCGTCCATTGCGGGTTCACCTTGAGTGACTCCTTCTTCATCCGAAACAACAATGGTAGCAGGAATGGAATGAGGAATGTCAACGTTATCGTTGATCAAAACCAAAGACATCCAACCATCATCAGGAACAACCTTGTAATCAGAAATGGGAAATCTGCCACTCAACACTCTTTCACACAATTCCAAAGGCCCTCGAATACCATGTTGGAAGATGGATTGACTACCCAGAACATAGTGAGCTCTCAGACATTGTAAGGCTGCATGTGGGACCGTGAGAGCATTCCCAGCAATTTTCCAAGCAACCAAGAAATCAGAGGGAAGAACCATCTTGGAGGGGAACCCCATGGCAATGCAGATTTCCATTGGAGTAATGAATCGCAAATTCAACCCGTCATTCACCAAATACGCATGGAGTCCTTTTTCAGTCAACAAATCATGTGGTAACAAATGCTGAGAGCCTTGAGAGGCCATTGCATTGGGCAAAGGACGATTGCCATTGGTGATGCGAAGCTGGAATACTTGACAAGGATCCATACTACGATAGTTTCGAAAGCGATGCTTCAATGGTAAGTACCCTGGACAACTCATGGCTTCAATAGCATCTTTGTCAGGGATACACTGTTTCAATTCCCATTCCTTGGGGCTTCTATTTAAACACCCGAATTTTGCCGGTGAGTTGTCATGACCCAAACCTGGAACCACTTCAGGGAATTGAACACTTTCAGCAATTCGAATGTTTTTGGGATCAACTTTCACCGACTTGGAAATACATGTTGCCAACCATCTAGCCCTCATGATGGGCAATACAGGGTAAACTTGTTCCACCCCTGAGTTCACAATGCACCAACCAGCTTCTTGGAGGATTTGAAGCAAAATAGGAAAATGCGGATGATCCGGCAAACCAGGTACATTCTCCAAATTCAGGAAAATCGGCTTAGAAAGTGCAGTTGCATAGATGAAACACGCAAACACACCCCCATCGACTGTGACGAAACCTTTCTGCCACCCTGCTTTGCTCCAGGGTTGGCACGGAGGGCTTGCAAGCCAAGCCGTC
>OMLO01004278.1_pt1 | contig 11900 bp, 9 predicted proteins | sample 1674811 | NCBI WGS metagenome assembly OMLO01 (sample SAMN06265003, study PRJEB25207) | coral metagenome | isolation source: Coral host | place: Mexico:La Bocana,Puerto Morelos, Mexico | collected 2008-11-13 | reverse complement strand
CTTCGTGTTGCTCACACGACGTAATAATCTTAGTGTCTCTTTTTCAACTTAAATAATCCTGATTTACCGTAAACTGGATCTTTTGAGCAGGATTATGGCCTGGTTTGATGGAGATGTTGAGCTTTGCTGGACCACAGAACGGGAACACGGGCGCATGCGGCCTCAATGGTTTAATATATTGGCCACTCAGGCACACATCAAGACCAAGGATTTGCTCGCCATAACACAGCTCCTACAGAGAGACAAACAATAAAATTAGAAATGTTTGAGTTAATTAACTATGAGTGTCGCCAGTCCACTGCTGACAAGATTTTCTTGCGCCTTTTCTTCACTATTGTGTTGTGAAATCAATATCATGTACTTGCGAACCAAGGAAAAAGCACTGGGAACTAATACAGCTGGGCAGTGCCTGGCCTCTGAATTGAAAAGTTCGAACTACGGCTGTAGCTACCGTTATGCTGGGGGAGGGGTTCAAGATAGCTAAAGCTTACAGGGCCTCGTATCAACCAAGAGTAAAATGGGTACAGGCAATGCAAATGGTCAGTTTGTATGGGTGTTAATACGTTAAATGTAAATATGAGTTTTGACTTCAGAAACGCGCGATAGGCACTGAACTAGTAAGCAACCTGACCTGGGTGATGGAATTGAGTTCTACTTACACTTGTGTTTGCGTAATGTCGCTTCACGGTGAACACAGATTCATCACTCATCTTTGGTCTCAAGCACACCTTGTCCTCCACTGGTGTAATAAACACGATTTTCAGATGCCGCGGGTGTAATCTGTCTCGAACTGGAACATCGTCAAGGGGCAAATCACTCACGAATCTCCATTTCTCGTCGTGTCCGTTTATCGGTTCAATGTCTTCGATCATGTGTTTGAATAACAGAACCTGGTCTGTGTTCATGGGTGCGGTCGTTTCCGTCCATTCCACGAGATTTCTAGATTTATTTGGGTGTATAAACACTACTGTAGCCAGACGAATGTGTCGGCGGCCCTCTGCGTAACTGATCTTGAAAAGTTTTGGATAGCGCTGGTCTTCAACAGTCTCTAGGCAACCTTTGGAATCTGGCTTCACCTGAACACAAAAAAGTATTTATATTATATCAGGTACAGACTTGACATATAGCCGGCCAAAACAGGTCACTTTTTGCTAAAAAAGAGAACATTTCGACACACAGAAAACAGCAGAAAACATAACGTAACAAGGGATAACTTGAGTAACTTTTAAACAGGCCACTCGGGTTAAGTATGACAAACTGCCGATGTCTCCATTTTATGCGTGGTTCAATTGCATTCCATCTTCCCCAGGCAAAACCCTGGGGATTTGACTTTTTTTCTGGCAGCGGCCTTGTCCCTGGGGTTGGACTTGTCCCGGACTTGTCCCTGGGGTTGCATAGTTACATACTTAGTTACATACTACTGAATAACACATTGAAAATACAGTAAGCAAGTAGCTATGGATAATTTCTTGGAAGAGGTACCTTGACAAATCCTTTCCCGTTAACAAAAAGTTTGACAAACTGACGGTTCATGCCGATAAAGAAGACTCTGAAGACAGTTGGATGTTCGCTCAAGATGAGTTCGTTTTGTTCATTCACTGAAAGATATTTTCCACATCCCGCCCTCAGAGTCCAGTTGGCATAACGGTGGTGATGATTTCTTCCAATCTGTTGGATCAGAGAAGAACTTCAGGTTAATTAGAGGACCGATGTCACTATACCACTATCAGGGGAGGGGGACTGGGCGGTTGCTACATTTGTGCGCAAAGGTGGGGGGTGAGTTCTGGGATGCCCGTTGTCCTCTCACTCATGGGTGTAAATCTCGAATTTTGGTGAAACGCCATTATATTTAGCCTTCAAGGGTGCTCTGAGTGTGCACTCAAAGAAACAATATGGTACTGGTACTGTCACGTAGGGTTAAAATAAAGCTTGAGCCACGCTTAGATTGGTCTACCGTAGGGGTTTAATTAAAATGTTCCCACGAGCACTCGGGCCTTTTCATATCGGAGCTCCTTCCGGGCATTTTTGGTCAAAACGATGCTACAAATATGATTAAATAACTTGGCTTTTACGTGAAACACCCCCAGAATGCTCATTTCTTGCGAGATGATAACTTCACGAAAACCGAATTCTTCCAATTTGTGGCAGTAACGAATTTATAGACACGAGGAAGACGAAATTGCACGTTGGGTTAAAAAAATTTTATGAGCGTTATTTTGAACGAAATTATGCTCAACATACCTCAGAAACGTCTCCGATTTCAAATCCGTCCAACATTGTGCTCCTGTATAAGGATGACCAGTCCATTTCTGGTTTGATCGGTTTATTGTACATCAGGAACGTGTAGCCTTGTTTCCTGTTGTGTTAAAAAGAAGATAAAAACGCAATTGAGAATTCTGCAAGGCATTTGACAGAAGGTATTCTATATTAACTTTCTTTCATGAATAGGCTCTGTTTTATTATCTTTGTTTCGCAAGTAATAAGGTTTAAAAAAACATTTCAACAAGAAAATACAATTCAGAGATAGTAAGGCTATAGGAATTAAAAAAGGCTATAGGAAACCCAACAAAAGTCTTTGATAAATGACAGGTGTCCGTCAGGAATTGGGGATGGAAATCGCCCAACTGGGCCCAGGGACGTGTTGTCTAAGTATCTGTGAAGCAATATTATACGAAACGTCACTGCAGTGTTAGGTATATTGCAAAATGGATAAAATATTAATGACGTTCCTGACGCAGGGATTTGCGCTCCATTCTCGTCGGACCGAACAGAGGTCCGCGGAATAGTTACTCACTCTGTTGAGAAAATTTCCTGTTTTTCCTTTGGCAAATCAAGTTCTGTAGTGTAACTCTGATCTTTGAGTTTACACTGCAGACTGCCTCCAAGACTTGTTGTCATATTGATGTTAATCTTCATCTTACAGCCTGTCTCAAGCTGAGGCAAGCAAACTTTCATTTTTCCCCACGTGGAATGGAGAACACTGTAGAGGGAAAAGAAAAAAGGTCAAAGAGGTATAGTTAGGGCCAACAATCTTACGAGAAGTCCTCGATGCAAATCTTTGTTGTAAATGAAACCTTAAATTTGGTGGGTATTGTTGTGTATTCGACTTGAAAGATGTTGTAAAATTTGCAAAAAAGAAGCTTTAAACCCCCTTACGGCTATCGTAACCATGGAAAACGTTCAGTGATGGAAATCGTAAATCATTTTTCATGGTGTGAACAGCACGAGTTACTAAAAACAACTTTTAGTCGTCCCTAAAAAATAAGAAGAAAACCAACACTGGCCCTTAACGTAAATATTTTGGATTTATAAATGTTCCTGGTTTCCTGCGCTATTTTCCTCCATAACACCTCTCTAACCCGCTGAGGCCTTTTTTGTACTGCCGTGACCAAATAAGCTAAGGGGAGGGAATAATAAGAGCGCACGTGGAACGCCGGGCAGGGGAAAGAGACAAGAGAGATGAGGCTCCCACCCTTCTCTCTTTCCATCGTCCTCAATGCACCTTCCCACTCCCAATTTACTTCTCCCTTTCCCAGCAAGCCTCTGCGGAGAAGAAAGCGATGATACGGAAACAACGGCTCTGCTTCTTTAGTATTGATAGTATTTGAGAGAGTGAAAAAGTGCAGTAACTCATTGTGCCATACAAGTCATACCTGATGTTCAGCTTTCCACTGACAGTCACTTGTTCAGGAAGAGGAATAAAGAATTTCGGTTGAACTTCAGCCTTAACGGTAGTGTTTACCCGTAGATACAAAACACTTTCCAGAGAGAATTTCACGGGAAGACCGACACACGAGGGCTGATAAAATTTCACCTCAACAGGCACGAAGACTTTGGTCAAGTTCCAGTTTTTACCTGTAGAAAATTCAACAACAAAAACCTTAGTAAAAGAATGCCAAAATGCTACTGCTAAAACACACAAAAGACACAAAACAATAAGCTGAGAATGGATCTTGACACAGCTAACTTTTTAATGATTAGCAGGGCACTTTTACCTTTCTTTAGCATATCTTTGAGATCATTGTTAACCCTAATGATTCCATCTTCGATCAACTCTCTGACGTCGTCATAAGTGAAGTAGTTGTAAATCAATTCCTTGCCAAACATTTTGAAGTAAAAAGAGCCTTTGGCCTCCTCTTCTTCATATTCAGCGATGGGAAGCTGATTAAAACAAGAAACACGCTTGTCAGGAAAAAACTTCATTAGAAACTTTCCTTCCTCCCTTAAGCGACCAACCAAAATGTCAACCATAGGTGGTTGCTAACGGCAGAACTTCAACCACATTGAGTCAAAATTTTTCCTCATTAGCTATGGTAACTGCAGAGACTTACCTCATGTTTTAATTTGTTTTTTTTCATGGGAAAAGTCTGATTTCGAGACAAAATCCGATAGGTCTAAAAGTGGTCGCCGTCGCTTACGAGAGGTGGTCGCTTATAACAGGTTACAAATATGGTGATTTGACCTGGAAACTTTTGGTAATCTGGAAAACTGATCGCCGAGGAGAGGTGGTCGCTTACGAGGGGTGTTCGCAGCCGGAGGGTTCACAGCGTCTTTTTCAAGCGAATGTGTTATTCCCCGACGCTTAACCGAGATCGCGGATCTATACGGGGGGGATATGGGCACGTGACTTAGTTCACCCAAGTTCACATGACAAACAGATTCCCGCCACTTTCGCTTGAGAAAGACTTTGTAACAGCGTCGAAAGTTTGCGATCCCCAAAACATTGACTCTGCTTCTTATTTTGTAACTAGTTGTCGTTGGTGAAGAAAAGTTTCAAATCGTCAATTCTTTGAAAAAGTTGACTCACTGCATTATTTTTACTTTCCTTTTTCAAGAACTTTGACTTACCAGTTTCTGTATTTGCCTGAACTCTTTGTCGTACCCTTTGTTATTCACACTTCGTCTTGGCCTGAGCAAACCAAACAGAGATTTTTCTTTGCTGTAATGTCCTCGTGGTCCTACTACGCGCTGGAGTAGTTCTTGTATTCCTTCACCTCTGACACCGGCCTAACAAAGTAGGAAATATCGAAGGAATTTTCTGGTTAGAGTAGCGTGGTATTTGGTATAGTAATGCATGCTGGGACACCTAGTTTGCGTACTTAAATACTATTCGCCAATCTTCAGTGTACTTTGAAATGCATGTGTTTCTTTGGCGCAACCGGTAAGGGAGAAAACTAGCTTTTTTAGATCTAGAAAGAGGATGAATTTGTTACTCGCTTTGAACTTAGCTTCGTGCTTTTCATACATTTTAATGCGCTTCATGCACTTCACGCACTCGACGTGCTCGTGTGCTTCGTGCTGGTTACATACGATTTTGGCGTTCCGTGAGTTTCGTCACTTTATATGCTCTTTTGCGCGTTTTGCACGTTATGGTGCGTTTCGTGCCGCGGCGCTCCGTGCACTTTTGTGGGTTCGGCACGTTTCGTGCTTTTCACGCTTCCCTTTGGATTGCTAAATTTCTATGGAGCATTTTTTCAAAATTTAGCCTAGCTTGTCCAAATCATGGTCGTTTTTTGTCGTCTGTAATTCTTAATTTGACTTATCCACTCGCCTTGTAAGTAATAGCTTCTTGCAACTCCTGTATTTTATCATTCACTTTTTTCTAAGAAATTAAATTTACTTTTTGAGGTTTCCAAGTGTTTCCCAAGGACAATGATTTCGCTGCATTTTTACTCACCTCAAACAGATTGAGAGATTTTCCAAGGACATGCATCTTGCCTTTAGCGCTAAGAGCTCTGGGGATAATGCTTGATGGCGTCGAAATCATTTTGAAATCTACTGATCCACCCATTTGAAGAAGATCTAAAGGCAAAACAAAAAGGAAACTTTAAAAAAATCGAGACCGAATAACGTGGGAGGGTTTTTATTCGCAAGTTTCGCTCTCCACTAAAATGACAACCTCGTTCCCAGGGTCTCTCATCTCACCGCCCCTGGAGCGAGCGAAGAGGGGGCGGTAAGATGAGAGACCCTAGGAACGAGGTTGCTAAAATGACTTAGAGTCTATACATTCTCTTAATCTAGAAGTCAAGTGATACTTGTGGTAACATTTGCCGTATTGATGATCTAAGGAACATGTAGTTTTGAAAATTCTTTGCGAATTTGTTGCATTAGTGTTTTCTCTGCGATGTATCGCAAATGTCTTTTTTTACTCACCAGAGTATTCGCCGTAGTGAAGCCATTTGGAGCTCAAGAGAGTCAGCTTGTACTTTCTGAGCATTCGTAGGGCGATTCTTGCCATTGAGGCCCTGTAATAAAATCAAGAAATTAGTTACAAATAATGTTATATAAATTTCAGGACTTCTCGGTTTTGAGGACTTTTAGTCAAAAAGGAAAATGGGGTAAGGGGTGGGGAGCGGTATTTTGAGGACATAACTTAACGTCAATAGATGGGGGCCACGTTTAATCAAGTCCTGCTAATAAATCTGCCGCCAATTAAATATGTGTACTTCTCAAACTCGTTAATAATATATCATGACCTTGACGGTGTTTGGATAGCACAGATTTTTACGATTTTGTTTTCTCCCGTTATCATCTTGATCTACGATTGCCCGTCTGGCCGTGAAACTGTTTTCTGTTTTCTAATTCGTAGAAAACTAATTACTACGTTTTGGTTGTTCAGACTAGCTGTCGAGCTGCATAAGACCAGATTCAGGCGAAAACCTTATTATTATTGTCTTGTCTCGTTTTAACTATACAAGTGGTATATTTTAATGAAAACAGCAAGTTTTCAGCTTACATCTTTTCATCACAGGGATATTTAGAGAAGGCAATTCCCTTGATGTAAGACACCACGAATGATCGCACTTGATTGGTGCGCTCGTGATAGAGCTGCTTGACAATCAGGTTGAACACCGCTGGACCTGGTTTGCAGTCACACATGATGACGAAACAAGCCATGCGCAGTTCTGTGTCACTCAAAGGTTGACGGAAAATCTGTAACAGCACTGGTAGTACCTAGGGAGGGGAAGGTAAGGACGTTATAAGTTATTGAAATGACATTGTCTTACAAAGTCAGTGTCACCAAAACCGAGGGCGTGATTAGGCGTTTATAATGTGAGCAACGAATAGATTTTGAAGAATCTTGCGTGACTAAAAAGTGACTTACCTTTTGCGGGACTTTAGGAGCAATTCTTCTCAAGGCGTAAACTGCTGTCACACGCAACTCCAGCGTGTTCTTGTTGTCCTGGATGATGTCTAGGAGAGGTCTGAAGAGGGCTTTGTGGCCGAAATTACCGATAGCTTTCAAAATGAAAATCTTTTCGTGGTGGTTTTTGGCGTTCAGCAAACGGTTCTTTAGCTCCTGAAAAAATGTACAGCACAGAGATTATTTAAACATGAGTAAAGCCACGTTTTATCTTCCCGGGTAGTGGAAAAAGAAAATCTCTCTTAGCGCTTAATTTCTTTCCCATTGGACTAGACTGAACGATTCCACACTGATGACGTAACTCTACAGAAATCCGTGTAGCTTCACCGCTTGGCTGTTACTCGATTTTGAATTTTCGCGCAAAATGAACAACCAATCAGAAACGCTTGACAAATTGATGTGGGAAGACTCACCATTGCTTTGTCAGCGAAGCAAGTATGATCCTTTTTCTCGCAGTATCCATGCATCAAAGCTCCCGATGTAAGGTAGCAGGTCATTCTCAGAGTTTCATGTTCTTGCACGGCATCACATGAGCAAAGATTCTTAGCAAGAGGTGAAAAACAAGTGTAGAAATAAGTATATTAGTTTCAACGCAGCATGAAGAAAATCCTGGTCATGGGAGATTTTCCTACGATCCCTGATTCTTACCGAAATGTCCTTGCACATCTTTTCGGTGGCGTTGTTGGTTAAAGCCAGACCGCGGAGAACTGGGACTGCCAGCCTCGGTTCCAGATCTCGAGTGTTGATTTTCTCCGCAATGAGTTCAAACACCTCCTCCTTGTAGACGTAAGGAAGCGCCTCCAGGAGCCATTCTCTATTTTAAGGGGACAAACTTAGTTTAGCAATCTTAAAAGGAAGTCCCCTACATCGGTTAAAATGGTTTATGCCAGTTTTTATGATTACGTTGGATTTCGGTTGAGCCTTGACCAGTGTTGTAACGGCATATGGCTAATTCTGTGAGATGGAATGAACCAAATCCTGCGCTGAAATTGGCTACCTTAGCGGGAAAGATCGAGCTTTCATTCCCGTTCGGGACTATTCATTGTGTCCCGCAAGAAACGTTTTCCGAAAGCCATGTAATAAATCCTTTATTGACCAAGCTTGGTCAAGATAGCTGGATATTGGTCTCGTTCGTTTTAGCGTGTTTATGGACCTCTAGTCCGTCTCGGTTTAAATACACGCAAAAAAATACCTTTGTCAATTTCCACCTCGTGCTCGGTCAATAAGCCATTTATACTTCCACAAGGTCTTTTAAATAATGTAGTTTTTTATGTCCGATGCCATCTTAATGATCTTTAAAGAATATGCAACGAGGATATCAAAAATAACTCCAAAAGAGCGCAATTCTTAGTTCAAAGAATTAGTAAAAGTCTATCACCAATAGCAAAACTGGAAGTAGAAAAATTCATGCAATTGTAAAAAAAATCTTGCAATCACCTGTGTTTTTCGTCATTGAAGCAGTGTTCCCAGATCTCCAGAAGAGTTTGCTTGTCGACTCTGCGTAAGGTGTCTACCAAGGCAGTGAATCTCCATGCCATCCAGTTCTTCTGCTCCACACTCTTGATGAGATCGTCGATCATCTTCATCGTCTGTATCGAATGGTAAAAAAAAACAAAGAACATAATAGAATACATTGTATATATTAATGTATTTTTTGAGATAAGGCTGAGGGAGGGATGCGACCCTCATATAAAAAAACATGGTGCTGCTCGTGAATAATTTTGACAAGAACCTCTAAGAGGTAACAAGCTCCTGTTTTGTGAGCGTGGCTTGACATTTTTTCACCCTTTAGAGGTACCAACTATAAAACAACACATTATCTCCTGTCATATTACTTGGGCTCAATACCCTGAAAGATACTGAAAAAGATCCAGCTATACACCTTTCGCCACTGAACACCCTTTGACATAATTTATAATTAATAATAATAATAATAATAATAATAATAATAATATTTAGTGAGGGAATCCAACTCGCCAAAGGCGGTTTTTAGTGGAGCCCTCCTAAATAAAAATCACATAAAAATAACATGAATAAGAATTGCCTATTGTAAATAAATTACTACAAGCTAAAATAAATAAGAGTAAAAAGAGTTCGTATTAGTTAAAAAGTTAAATTCTAAAGATTAAAATTAGCTAAAATCGTTCAAAAAAGTCTTCAGTTTTGCTTTAAAAATAGATATAACACGTGTGTCTTTTAATTCACGTAGGAGGCTGTTCCAGTCCTTCGCTGCTTGATAAATGAACATTTGTTTGCCCCAGTTAGTGCGAGGGAGGGGCAAACGAAGATCGTTTAATTGTCTTGTATTGTGCGAGTGACATTCCAAAAACGCTTTTTTAACCCCACAAAAAAGTGCTAGAGTATCCCGCCATTTTAATATGGTAGTCTTCCCCGGGGTGCAGGAACCCGAAGAAGTTTTAAGATTTTGGGGGTTTCTTTAATTCAAATGAATAAGTTGCCTATCGCTGGATTGAATACGGGTCTTTTTGCGTTTGATGGTTAAAGACCATAGCGACAACAATGCCGTGACTAAATACATATTTTCCCAAGAGACTAACCTTCATCACAATTTCACTCCTTTCCTTCTCTTCCAGCGGTTTGTCTTCCTCGTCATACGTCATTTCAAGTGTCCTCGGAATGTTACCACGAACATCATCTGAAACATTGACTGGAAGTTACTCCATGTTACCTCATAAAACTTTTTTTTCATTTTTGCGATTGTTCTTTTTTGTGCAAGATGTAGAATTACAAGGAAAAGAAGAAGGAGGAAGAGGAACAAAGGAGAGAAGAAGAAGAAGAAGAAGAAATAGAAAAAGAAAAAAGGAATTAAAAAACTAAGATAAATAGTCTCAGGAATTGAAGCCTGTATAGAAAGAAACACTTACAACTCTTTGAACCAGCCTGTACTTCTTTAAACCTCAGGTGTTGTCTGGAAATAAAGAATAACAAACTCGGTTATAGATGATTCTTTGTTAGTATTGTACTCGTCTTTCTGGCGGTTTTCCATTGCTCAATAAGCTATTTATTCCGAGTTGCCTTTTTCTTCTGTGTCACAACCAGTCTTAGCTTCGTGCGAAACCTTTTATATCAAAATGTGTCCCGCCCACAGGTTAGTTTTAATGCAAATCAACTCATTTTCATATATATCGAAGGTTTTGTGCAAGGGGAAATCGTTTTGAAATAGGGTCACAAGTTAGGTAACTCGAAAACGGCCTGCATTGTCTACTTCTACTTTGTGCGATTATATACTTCGAGTTCATTAAAAGAAATTGTTGAACAAATCGCTACTAATGATGAATCAGTGAATAAGTAAGAAAGTCACGTACTTGGCGATGGTCATTCCACTTCCTTTCATCTGTGTTGGCGTAAAGAGGTATTTTCCCTTTGTCTTGCATTCCTTCACCACGAATCTGTCCTCCGATCCCAGCAGGTCACATGACGTGGACACGAAAATCTTCAATGGCTGTGAACAAAAAAACGATGAAATGACGTCAAGATAAACTACACTTTCTCGTGTGAGGCATGCGCAGCGGTACATTTCTTTTTTGAGCGCAACCGTTCCCTTGACATGCTTTAGGAGTCCTTGTCGGTGTTTTTTTTTTCAATGCTGACAATAAGCAGTGAAGGTCCAAATAAGGCTACAAAGTGGAAATGGTGTAAATTTGTAAGGGATTAAAATAATCCAAAGAACCTAGTCTAAGATAGCCGGTCAAACAATTTGCTCTCGTATCCCATCACAGTTTGGAATATCAACTCACTTTCCTAAGAAAATGCTGAACTTTCCCCACAGTAAGGGGATTTTCTTTTTCAATTGTTGCCGGTATTACATCTTCCTTTTGGTTGACTGCATTCGAACTTCATAAACTAGAATAAGAGGAACAAGAAGACTTACAAACAGATTGACGGACAGAGAGGCAGACAGACATACAGACAGATAGACAGACAGACAGACAGACAGACAGATGTGGGTTTTACCTCGTCGATGTTGCAGCTCTTGTTGAGGCAGCGAACTCCAGGAACGTTAGAAAACACTCGTGGTTTTCCAGTGCAGTTGTTCATGTTCAAGGTCTTAATGACTTGCATTTCTTGGATCCTGTCTCGCTCAGGAAGATATCGCACATCATACAGATTTTCACACATTCCATGTGAGCCAAACTGTAAAGAAAAAAACACAAAGAGTTTTTTTTTACTTTACTTTCAAGCTGTTTCTCTAAATAAAGCACAAAAACAACAATTTTCAATTCTTAAATACTCTTGCTGATCCAAATTGTTCTAAAGTGAAAAATGAAAGTTTTCAAAAATGTCTAAAAAACGTTACAGAACATTGTTTCAGTTTTAGAAAATTATCGGAAAACCAATACTGTATATGTAGGACACACTTTGAAGTCTTCAGAAAATGGTCAAAAAATTATAACTCGCACATACCGTACTTTCTTTGCATTTAAAAGTTGGACGAGTCACAAAGACAGTATTGTAAAAAATAAATTACCTCCCAGTTTTTGTACATCCGTGGTTCCTTATCATCAATGGAAAGTTCAGGTTTGGTGAAGTTATGATGGAGAATAGAAAGAATCCCTCTCTTGATGTTCAAGATGTATTCCAGCTCATCGTCGCTACAGTGAATCCTTCCAACTTTCCCTTCCTTGTATTCAAACTCGATTGGGCGCTCAAGTAGGGGAACGAGCTCCTCGGAGACTGGGGAGATCTTCAGCGAGTCAGACTCGCAGTATTGTGATGTTCCGTTTACTTCATACAG
>OMLO01004277.1_pt1 | contig 11902 bp, 4 predicted proteins | sample 1674811 | NCBI WGS metagenome assembly OMLO01 (sample SAMN06265003, study PRJEB25207) | coral metagenome | isolation source: Coral host | place: Mexico:La Bocana,Puerto Morelos, Mexico | collected 2008-11-13 | reverse complement strand
AAAACAAAGGTTAGTCACTTAAGTTATCAAGTGCAGTGTAGTGGATTATTCTACATTAGTTGGGGCGCTCTCCCCAATCAACCAGAAAGTTTGGAAACTGGGACAACTGGAACAGAAATTTCCAGGGAACACTTCCAGAAAATGAGGAAACTGTTAGTTGTTGGAAAAGGGATCCATTATTTTCAACCAAAAAATTCCACAGATTCAGGGAGGAAAGTCAAACGGAACAGTAACTCCGGTTGAAAAATTTCCTAAACTATCGGTATACCTGCAAGGTTGTTCTCTTTTCTGGAATTCTCCTGAAAATGCTGTTCCATTTATCGCATGAAATTTATGGAATTCAAACTGGAATTTTCCATTGAATGGGAACTGCCCTCAATATTCTATAGTATGTATATTGTAGAGTGGAATCACATGCTAAGGGTATACATGTAGTAGGGATGGCATGTCACCTAAGATGCCTGTTAAATGCAATTTTACAAAGTTATCAACAATTAGTAGCTGGTACTTCAGGTCAGTGGAACTCGCATGGTATTGCAAGCTCAGGGGCACTTTCCCATTGTACTAGCATGTTCCTGTGTGGCGGTCCCTGGAACGTTTTGTTCAAGGGATTGAGCAGTTTCCCGGTCTAAAAGTCCATGTCTTTCTGTCCTCCACTTCCTCCCTTCCCTCCCCATCTCCTCTGTGAGTGTGGCAGGTGCTTGGAAGACTGTGCAGGGGCTCATGGGTTGTAGGGATTTCCAGCCAGAGGAGTGTTACACTATCTAGGGGCTGGCTGGTCACAGTAGATGCCCCTGGATATCCAAGGCATCGTTTTCCCATACTGCGCGATGCAGTTGTAAACTTCTTGTTTTTTTTTTTTGTGACATTACTAGTTGCAGGGTATTAGTTCTAGAACGGTTTGCTTGTGGTTAGTTCCAGGTGGGATTGCCTGGCTAGCTTTCATTTTGTGGTTTCGGCCAAATTATGATAGATATATTTATACTTGCAGTAAATATAGTTTTCGGTTGCCAGCGCCCAGCTGGTGTAATGGTGAGTAACCTTCACATCTTGTTGGACTACCTGGCTTCAACTCACACTATCCACATACATTTTTATGGTTCCTTTTCTTAGAGTAAAACAAGTTGTTTAAGAAAAAAAATAGTTTTATAAAATAACTAAGCCTTGACTGAGATTCTGTCCCTGGTCGCATGTGCTAAGGTTGGCAGTTAAATGGTTCTGATGAGGGTCCTCTCTCCTGGTCGAATTGGAATTTGAAGTTGTTGGTTTTTATGGTGGGAGAAAAACCGAAGTACCTAGAGAAAAACCTTTGGAGCAAGGTGAGGACCAACAACAGAATCAAACCTGGGCCATATTGGTGGGAGGCTAGCGCTTTAACACCTGCGCCATTCCTGTTCCTCTAGTTTTTTTTGCGTAGTCAGAAAGAATTAGAAGAGGACAGAAGAGAACATACCAAAGTTATCTCAAACAGGTCGAGTGCCAATATCTTTATCACTGTCTCAATCAGACTTGTGCTTTCTCCATTCTAAAGGTGTCGGTGACGAAGTGGGGAAAGTATCAGCATCAGATTTTGACTCGGGCAGTAACGGAGAGGTCCAATACAAGTTGCTTTATGCAGTGGATGTGAACTCCAAGTTTAATGTGAATCAAAATACTGGCTCCATTACCACTACGGCAAAACTGGACTATGAGCAAATCAGACAGCACATTCTGTACATCGGAGCTTCAGATAGAGGAACTCCATCTCTTTCAAGTAAGCTAAATCAAGCCTAGCCGTTAAACGCTTTGATAAAAAGATGGAGTAGTAAGGCCAACATTTTCTGTTGTGGAAAGTAGACAGGAGTGCTCGTTTCGCCGTGTGCCACTGTTATTTAAACAATAGTCCAAAGAAAATACGCGTGCTAGTCGGTTTAAAATCGTGTAAGCTCGTGTAGTTTCAGAGAACAGCGAAGAACAATGAAAGAGCCTGTCGCCTCGTTTTACGGCAGTATTTCTAGTTCTCCCAAACATCCACTCGCGTTTTTATATAAACAATAGCCTCGTTTGAAGCGGTGAAAAAAGTACTCGGATATTTGTCTGCGGACATGATCTGTTCCGAGAAGAGGACAGTTTTTTGAGAGCGTAGCTCCAGGGAAGCTCTGAACTTTGAGAAACACACAATATCCAAAGGACAAATATCTGAGCATATAGCATTCCTCAAATGTTTATCGTAGCACGCGCGGTTTTGAAAATTGGAGAACATCACGCGGATATTCCCCAATTTAAGCTGTGGAATATACAGTCACGTGACACGTTTAGACCAATCGCGCCCGAGCGAAAATATTGGAGGATTAAAGGTCAAATTATTCTCGTATTTATATTTTTCTTACTTATGTACTATTGGAGGACAGACTTATAGATGACGTCACTTAACATGTCATATAAAACAAGTAGATTCCATGTTGCCGTGCGGCAATGAACAGACGCACATCAACCTGGAATCTGCGCTAGGACCGAGAAAGCTGAGTGACTCAAACACGGTGTTGTTGTTTCTTTTTCTTTTTCAAAGCAATTGCTAAGGTTGTGTTGAACGTGAGGGATGTAAATGATCAGACCCCAAAGTTCTCTGCTGACTCGTATGTCTCCAAAGTAGCCCTTGACGCAAAGGTAGACTCTCAAGTCCTGCTAGTAGTGGCCACAGACTTGGATAACGGTGATAATGGAAAGGTGGTGTTTAACATCACGGGTGGGAATGACGAGGGAGCCTTCACGATTGATCCTGATACTGGCGTGCTCAAGGTGAAGAAGTCCCTGACAACAGTGTCCGCTTCTCGGTTTACTCTTGAAGTTGAAGCAAAAGACAAAGGCAATCCGCCCCTGCGAAAAACTGCCACAGTGCAGTTGAACGTGTTCTTGCCAGACGGACCACCCAAGTTTGTTGTCAAACCGGTCATTCAGGAAGTCACCGAAGGTGTTAAGGCCAACGACAGAGTTATGGTCGTAAAAGCTGCCACCTCCGAAGCTCTCACGTATGAAATTACCTCTGGTAATGAGGGTGGCCTGTTCCGAATGGTGCCATCCACGGGGGAAATTCGAGTAACCAGAGAGTTGGATTATGAGGAGGCTCGTGAACATCAGCTCGTTGTAAGAGTTATGGACAGTAGAGACCGCAGTGATCAGGTTACTGTTGTTATTAAAGTGAAGAACATCAATGACAACCCTCCGAAATTCCCTGGTGAAGTTGGTGGAGTTGTGGAGAGGAAAGTAGAAGACGACTTTCGAATTGGTGATACTGTTGCCCGCCTGTCAGCCGTTGATAATGACGGTGATGCCATTTCTTATACATTATCTAGTGATATACGGTCGTTTTTGTCTATAAATAGTGAAGGCGTCTTGATAGCAAAGAAGCCTCGCTCGGACTTTACATCGCCTGTGAAGTTTCAGTTGACAGCTAAAGATAGTGGCTCGCCACCCCGTGAGACAAAAGTTGAAGTTCAGCTGGTGTTAGTAAGCTACAGAGGCGATGAGCAACCAGTCAGGGTCTATGTAAGGGAAGACAAGAGTGTTGGCAGTGTGATAGCTACAGTTCCAAGATACTTCCCTGGCGGCAAATTAGCTATTATCTTCCCCCGAAACTCCAATTTTAGCGTGGACAATTCAGGAAAAGTTCGGATGGAAGCACCATTTGATTATGAAGAGAAGCAGTTCTTCCGTTTGACTGTAAGGGAAACTGAACCCGCACCTCGTAGTCGCACCAATGATGTGGATGTGGAAATCAACGTGATTGACATCAATGATAACAAGCCTATCATGACGATGATCGATTTATTTGGTCGCGTCAACACCAATTCACGTGCAGGGGTAAAGGCATATCAGCTGAAGTCAGAGGACAAGGACGGCGGTTTAGCCGGCAGAATTGGCTATCAGATGGTGTCCAGGGCAATACCTTTTGGCATCAACCCGCTGACTGACGTTGTAGAGACTGCTGGGGAACTGGAGGAGAGAGGAGGGTATAATGTAACGGTCTATGGCTTTGACTATGGCATCCCACGTCAGTTTGGCGAATCCGTGTATCTTGATATCAAAACTGTCAACTTTAAGCCGGTGTTTTCAGAAAACCCTTACGAATTCACAGTGTTTGAGAAGGAGCTCCCTGGAAAACCCGTTGGCAAGGTCAATGCCACCAGTGTCTCTGGAGCAAGGCTGGGTTTCACAATCATTCAAGGAGATACCGATAGCCAGTTCGCTATTGACAATAGCGGTCAAATCAGAGTGAACTCGCTTTTAGATCGTGAGAAGCAACCAAGTTACAATCTGAAAGTCAGAGCAACCGAGCAGATCCCTCGCGGTTATTCCAGTGATGTTGATGTCCAGATCGTAGTGACGAACGCCAATGAACACGTTCCCTATTTCCCATCCACAGTGTATGAGAAATCCATCAGTGAAGATGTTGGTGCAGGCGCACCAGTACTTCGTGTACAGGCTTATGACTGTGATTGCCAAGGTTGTGGATGTTCACGCGGTGACCTGACGTATTCACTGGAAGGTACAGGTCAGTTCAAAATTGACAAGGTCACCGGCGACATAAGTGTAGGTGATTTAGCACTTGATTATGAAGAGCAAAGGAAGCATACCTTTACCGTCGTTGTGCGAGATTTCGGAGAGAAGACATTTTCTTCCCGGGCCTTTGTTAAAGTGAATGTTCAGAATGCCAATGACGAAGTTCCTTCGTTCCAGGAGAGCGAATACAATATTGGTATTGCCGAAGATGCGGCGAGAAACAAACCACTAGCAGCCATTGTAGCCAGAGATGCTGATGGGGCCACTCCAAGTTACTCCATAACCAGTGGGGATGGCGGTAATATATTCAAGATAGATCCATCAACTGGTGTACTGTCCCTAACACAGAGTGTCAAGGGAAAACAAACGCAGTACTCTCTTCAAGTGAGGGCAACTGATACTCAAAGTAGGAAATTCGACGAAGTTCGTGTCGTAGTCAACATCGAAGACATCAATGACAACAGACCGGTGTTCACAGTCTGCCCAACAGAAATCTCCATCGCGGAGAACGAGCCTAAAGGGGAGGTGGTGACACAGGTCACTGCTGTAGATAGCGACAGAGGAAGAAACAGTGAAATCGAGTATTCGATTACTGGTGGAAATAAGCTGTTTGAAATAGACAATTCCACTGGACTCATTACCACAATAACCAGTTTGGACCGCGAGGGAATCACGTTGGGTTATACTCTGATCGTGCAAGCTGAAGATGGTGGGCACGGCAGGAATGAAGCAGAGAGACTTCTTTCATATTGTGTGATAGAAGTCAAAGTTACCGACAAGAATGACAATTACCCCGTGTTTAATGAGAAGAGATATCTAGCCAGTGTGTATCACAAAGCTCCACAGGGCACGACCGTCTTAACTGTCAGTGCTTCAGATGCTGACGTAGGCACTAACCAGAAAGTGGCATATTCCTTGGTCGGTGTTAATGACAAGTTCTCGGTTAATCAAGATACTGGGGATATTTTAACCATTGCGGACCTGTCTAATTTTGAACAAACCGTGGTGCTGACTGTCAGGGCGACAAATACGGAGCCTATTGTGTCAAACCTCGAGTCGCCACTTGATTCGGAGACCACGGTTGAGATCAATGTAGTGGACCAGCAACCGCCTGTATTTAAACCCACTAACTTCTACAGTAGCAGCATTGAGGAAAATACACAACTTGGATTTTTTGTTGTCGTTATCGAAGCAGAAAGCAAGGTTAATCCTGCCAATGAGATAACATATAGCTTGGTGAAGTCCAACCCTGACGCAGAGCAGAAATTTCAGGTTGATCCAAACACCGGAAATGTTACAACTGCGGGAATGATTAACTACGAACAGCAAACATCTTACAAGCTTCAGTTTCGAGCCAGAGAGTCGGCAACCAATCTCTATGCCACCTGTTCCGTGCTTGTCACCATCAAAGATGTTAATGACGATGCGCCGACATTTAAACTATCAGAGTACACCGCCAGAGTCCCTGAGAACGCGAAACCCCCGTTTAATGTGATAACGATCAAAGCTGATGACAGAGACACGGGCCAGGACGGTAGGGTCACTTACGCGTTGGACTCTCTGACAAGCTTTTTCAGAATTGTTTCTAATAATGGAACCATCTTTTCAAGACAACAGTTCAACAGGGAGGCACGCGAAAGGTATATTTTGACGGCATCAGCCAAAGATCCCAAGTTTGACACCAAAGTAACAATAAATGTTGATATCGTCGATCAAAATGACGAGTCACCTGTGTTTGCAAAAAGACAGTATGAAGTCCCTGTTCAAGAAGATGCAAGCATTGGGACCTCTGTCTATGAGCTTTCCGCAACGGACGGTGATATCGGAGAAAATGCAAGGCTTGACTATTTTATCTCCAGCGGAGATCAATCCCAAAAGTTCAAAATGGAAACCGTGTACCAACCACAACGGAACGGTGCCAAGAACTACGGAATTCTTATTCTGGATGGAAAGCTTGACTTCGAGACCAAACAGACATACTCCATTAAAGTAACGGCCACAGATAGGAAAGACAGCGACACTGTTGATGTTATTATTAAGGTTGGTAAATCTAAATCTCTAAACGTTAAAGCCTTGTTCAACCGGACATATGGTCTCGCGATTTTTTTTCTCGTTGAAAGACAAGTACAGCTATTTATTGGCAGGAGTGTTATATATGCCACTTTTTTGTTCTTGCCACATTTTAAGTTCATCTGTGATCAGTTATTGACTAGATGCACGGCAACATGGTATCTATTACCTTATGCGGTGCTGAACAAAATTGCGAGGCCAGTTGCACGAAGCATTGTTCAGTGTGATACTGTCTCTTCAACCAGTACACTAGATTTCGGACGAGCGATCTAGCTTCGAGTACTGGTTAGGGTCAATACGCACTGTTGATCTAGCTAATCCAAATATACTTAAATCTCCAAACATCGTCATCATCATCATCATCATCATCCTTCTTATCACGCCATGGGACACATAAGGCTAGGAGCACAATTGGATACGGGAAATTTGTTTGGGTAACGCGAAACGAAACGAGGATCCCCTGAGCAAGTCATGTGACCAGGTTGGTATAGGTACAGGTGTTGAAATTCAGAATTCCCGTATTCAAGTGAGTAGGTTGATTTACTCTCGGTTGTCTCTAGTTAAACTCCTTGGTCAGGTTTTGTCCATAGGAAACTTGCGTGGTTGCAATGATCACTGTCATCATACACTTTTTCGTTTTAGTTTTGTATTCTCTACTCTTTTGCAAGCTTAAAAATTAATCACTCATGATGTGTTGACTTTCTTCAACAGGTTGTGGATACGAATGACAACGTTCCTGAGTTTACGTCCCTGATCTACGGAGAAACAATCGAAGAGGACAGCCCGGCAGGCACGAGTGTTACAAAGGTTTCCGCAACTGACTTAGATAGCTCTAAAGTCCAGAGCGAACTGCGATATTCCATTGACAAGACAGGCCAGACCTACTTCACAATCGACGCCAAAACCGGTCTGATAGAAACCGCAAATAACAGGCTTGATCGGGAAAAGCAGCAAATTGTTTCTTTTTATGTTTACGCTTTTGATGGCAAGCACAGGGGGGAAGCTCTAGTTAGAGTCAACCTTACGGACATCAATGACAATGCGCCTTACTTTCCCAGCCCTCCTTACATAGGGTATGTAGAAGAGAACAAAAACCCCGGTACAAGTGTTATGGTTCTTCAAGCGATCGACTTGGACTCGGGTGTCAATGCAGAGATAGCGTATGAGCTAGAGGACGATGCCAATGGCAAGTTTAAGATCGATCCAGACTCTGGTCTCGTCACGACGCTAGAAACTCTCGAAAAAGAAAGTGCCGAAAACGAGTTTACAATTCGAGTCAAAGCTACAAACAAAAGAGCTGGATCCCCACTGAAGTCTGGAACTGTTTCCGCTACCATTAAAGTGACTGATGGAAATGATCAGAAGCCGGCGTTCGATCCCACAATTTACCGGGCCAACGTGCCGGAGGATGCGCTCCCTGGATACTTTGTTACGAAGGTCAAAGCTTCTGATGAGGACGAAGGACCAAATGCCGAATTAGAGTACACAATCAAGTCGGGGAATGACCCATACGAGTTCTACATTGACCCTCGAACGGGCGATATCCTTGTGTCCGGGCTTCTTGACTTTGACAAAGGCAAAAAGTCATACAACTTGACGATCAAGGTAACTGATCGAGGAAATCCACCCCAAGAGGCAGAGAAACCAGCGTTTGTGTACATCAATGTGCTTGACGCTAATGACAATCCCCCAGTATTTGTACCTGCTGTTTACAACGAGGTTGTGTCGGAGAGTGTCAAGCCAGGAGCATCTGTAGCGCAGGTGACAGCGATCGATCAGGACACTGGTACCAACGCAGAATTCACGTTCTCGATTACTGATGGCGATGACGCCAACATGTTTGCTATCACGTCTGATCCCAAAAATGCAAGTATCGGAATTGTTACTACCCTGCTGCAGATAGATCGAGAAACCATTCCTAAGTACAATTTGACCATCACAGCAACTGACAGTGGGGGGTTGCAGGGTGTTGGATTGTTATATCTCACTGTATCAGATATCAATGACAACGGCCCGTGGTTCATACCACGTTACTACGAAGGCACAATCAAGGCGGGCATAGAACCCGCAGCGGGACAATCCGTCACTGTAATAAAGGCATACGATCCGGATGAAGCGAGTAATGGACCGCCGTTTGTGTTTTCAGTGGTCGATTCAGACCTCCGCAACCGTTTTCGACTGAATAACCCCACAGACACAACAACCTCCATGTTCGCGTTTGGGGAGTTCGACCGAACGGTGAAACAGGAATGGGAAGTGGAAGTCATAGCAACCGACAGTGGAAGTCCGACTAAGAGCAACACAACCACTGTGTACGTTGACGTAGAAGATGATAGGAACATACATGAACCAGACGACGGAAAGCTGACGATTATAGTGAACGCCTACAATGGCAAGTTTGCGGGCGGCATCATTGGCAGGGCTTATTACGAAGACGACGACTTTGAAGTCCACGGAAATCAGTTTACCTTGCTATCTTCCCAAGAGTTCTTCTCTGTAAACGCCGGTAACGGCAACATCACCGCGGATGCAAACGTTCCCCTGGGTACGTACAGTTTCAGCGTGGAAGTCACAGATTCAGCGTTCTCAAAGACCGTAACTTCTGCTGTAACTGTTATTGTACAAAGTGTCACCAGTGCAGCCATCAAGCAGAGTGTGGCTGTACAGATCTTTGCGTTGAGGAAAACGTCCGTCTTTGTTGGCGAATACTACTCGAGGTGGCGGTCAGTGCTGGCGGACATTTTAACTGGCGGTAATGAGGACCGTATATTGATCTTTAGCGTCCAAAAAGCCCCGATCTACCGCGTTCCTCTCCAGTATCTGTTTGGAGTGGAGATTTATTTTGCAGTATTGGACGGTAGCGGGTATATGAATCACATGGAAATTGTGAAGAAGTTGGACGAAAACAAGGAACAGCTTGATTTGCAAGGTGAGTTGAGCCGTATAAACGGCCTTTACAGTGGAATTAACCATTTTCGACGGGGTTAAGGTAGATTGCAAAAATTGTTGATGGCAGATTGTGAAGGCAAATACCAAAAATTGTCTTTTCAGTTCATGTTAGCCATGGTTTTTCTAATTTCATAGTACCCCTTGACAGCCATAACGTTGTGCAAATCGGGAAACAATTACGAATTCCAAATAATGCAAAACACTACTGGCGTGGTTTTCATGGACTAGCATCCCATCCGGGGGGAGGCGGAGGGGTTAGAAATTCGAGTTGTTGTTTTCATTTAATTGTTACATTTACAGGGCTAACGATCGGAGACGTTGGCATTGACGCATGCGCCTACGAACAACAACAAGTTGGAAAATGCAGCAACGACGTTCAAGCGTCTACGGCATTCACTGTGGTAAGTGGCGACTATGGCCAAGTTCCAGCCCCAGCAAGTTCACTAACATTAGTGTCCATGAATGTTGTACTACAAGGCGTTTATACCTCCATCATCCCAGAAGAAAAGAATTGTTCCACGGGCACGCCATGCTTGCACGGCGGTACGTGCCACAATGCTGTTCCTAAGGGGATCATCTGCGAGTGTGGACGGGACTTCCGAGGACCTCAGTGTCAAAGTACAACGAGGACATTCAAGGGTGATTCGTTCATACACCTCGACAAGCTGATCGCCTACCAACGTAGCACGGTCTCGATGCAGTTCATGACGGGAACGGCAAATGGGCTGCTGCTCTACCAAGGACCTCTTTCTGAAGGTTAGTGGAAAGAATGTGACGTCTTGAATGTTGCAGGTATGAGGCCGGTCATGTCAGCCATCTGATTATTTAGACTAGGTAGTGAGACTACCTAGTCTATAAAAGGGTTGGACTGGTATACAGATCGGATTTGACTTGTCAGGATTCTGTGTGATATGTGCATTGAAAATCAAAACTACTGTAGTGTTCCAATCACATCCGGCGAAGACTGATATAAATGCAATATCTCCGCACGGTAGTAAGGCTTAACAAAGCACCCAGGTAATGAGAAATGAGAAAACAGTCGCCAGAATGAAATCATGTTTATGCAGACAAATTCTCTCAGTGGTTCTATAAGAGATATCTGAAGACCAGTAAGGAGAATTGCTATATTGACCGTGTTTTGATAAACATCCAATATATCCACACAGTAGCAATACCTTTTAAAGCATCCAAGTAATGAGAATTGAGAAAACGATCACCAAAGTTAAATTACTGTAATACAAACACAATCTCCCAATGGTACCATAAGAAATAGTTAAAGCACGGACAGGTCGACAACGCTTAGGAGATTATACCGAAAATACAGAACTTTTGTTTCTAATATAATACACTTTGAACAGCAACAAACGATTGTAGCTCAGCTCAGTACGTACGAAGTTTTCTTATCTATGGTTGTTTGGCCCGATACTAATATATCTGAATTGATCATTTCAAAATGTTCCAATATTCTGCACAAATGACAAAGAATCAGTCCTCTCAGAACTGACTTAGATATTGAGTACTTAAACTTAAAACTAGGCTGTTTAAACAGTGAAAAAGCGTTAGAATGAGAAGAAAACAGCAGACGTATACTCACGTAGTGAAGAGTACGTGAACCGAGGCACTTTCCCGTAGTAGAAAACAAGCTACGGAGGGATAGACGTACTGGTACGCACGTTTTGATGTCACCGGAAGTGATCTTCACTATCTGCCGTACTACAGCCTAGCTGTAACATATCGTAAAGTCCCTAGTGACACTGTTATTGTTCAAAATCACCTTATTCTCGAATAAAACTTTTAAAGATAACAACAGTTCAAACGTTACGGTTTCATTGTGTCTTTAACGTTCTGCCGATTTTACAAGAGAAGGGAATGGGGAGGCAGTTATTTTCATTTTGCTCATCAGATCTCCAGCAGTTTACTGGTTATTTTATAGCCATCAAGGATTTACGATATTTATCTATGTAACTTTTTTCCCAGGTGCTAACAATGGATTACCAGACGTGATGGCGTTGATGTTAGTGGGAGGGTACATCAAGCTGGTGTTAACCCTTGGTCCTCATCCGAATGCTCCACTTGAGCTGTACATGAACAGAGGAGATAGACTCGATGATAGGAAGTGGCACATGGTGGAGATCATTCGATCACTCAAGGTAGGCAATTCTTTTCACAAGCTAAAAAAGTTCCTTTTTCGTTAGTGGTAAATTATCTTTGAGTGTGATTTGATACAATTGATCATATCACGACTTGTCCGGTATTGTACTTTTTTCAGACTCTAATAGGACGAAATTGATTTTGCGACAAGTTTGCGCCTATATGTGGAAAGGCACATTAAACACAAAGTACA
>OMLO01004276.1_pt1 | contig 11903 bp, 8 predicted proteins | sample 1674811 | NCBI WGS metagenome assembly OMLO01 (sample SAMN06265003, study PRJEB25207) | coral metagenome | isolation source: Coral host | place: Mexico:La Bocana,Puerto Morelos, Mexico | collected 2008-11-13 | reverse complement strand
ATGACCTCTGTTTTTGGATTTGTAGGATCCCTTTCCCATAAACGGGACCCCATAGCATTCCCATACTTCAAGGAATTCTGGATTGGTAGTAGTATGGCTGGCTGGGGATCTTACTAGCAACAGTCCTTAGAGAAATCCCTTGACATTTCCGGAATTTGGAGCTTGGGGCAATTTACCAAGCATTTAAGAAGTCCCTTTGTGTTAAACATCATCCGAAAGATGGGGCGTCAAAATGATGTCAGATTACTACATCAGCTGTTTGGTTGTGATTGAATCACCAAAAAACACGCATTCAGTATCGCAAATCTTGAACAAGTAGTAGTTTGGTGCTCCAAGCGTTTTTGTTAGGAGAAGCTTCAGAAAAACAACTTCAATTAGATGCCGTGTACTACAGCGCAGCCATCGGTCACTTGGACTTTGGTTGAAAGGCGGTGTTGTTTCTTAAGTTGTAGGAAAGTAACATGCCATGACGAGTTCCCATGTGAGGATTGTAAATTTGCCTACTACATTGTATACCATAAAAATTAGCCATTGGTAAATATGAGTCACGAAACAAACCCTCTTACTTTCCATTATATACGTATATACATATATGTATATATCCATTATACTGATTGGTTAATAGGGATCCTCATAATGGCTTATTACAATCCATACACACTACGTGATGGGATGGGTTGAGAAAAAATCACTTCTGTTGCAAGGGGATTTTTCGTCAACAATTTGGTTGGAGACCCACGCACTCCGAAAAAATTGTGGGATGTTTGTTTGGCTGTTTTGGTGGATGTGTTCTGCAACCATGAGAAATCACGCTAAAAGTTTCTTCAAGAAATCCACCATTTCATAAAACATTTGTTTAGTTTACTTGTTCACTTGTTTTTCCAACCAAAAGAAGCACATCACTCCAGGTTCCATACAGAAAAAAACACAGAAAAGATCTATTCCAACTGTTCACTCTATAGCATCTATAGGGACCTGACCCGGGATGCAATCGTCACTACCAGGATGTCGGCTTTCTTTTGTAATGGGGGGCATCATTTGGGGCCTGCTTCACAGTGGGTCAATTCTTTTCATTTGTATTAAGGGGAAACCAAAAAATGAAGCGTTCATGATCCACTGGCGTTCCAATGTTTTTGATGATTCTGGTCAAATTATAGCGACCTCACACGACCTCACCCCAAAAGATAGCTGAGGAAGGGAAATCCCCTTATTTCAGGGAAATCTTGGTTGGTGAAATATTATACAAGTTTGGGCTCGAGACCTTGTCGTGGTATCTTGCTGAGGGTGGACCTTGTTTTGATGCTCCTTTTAACTTGTCCCCCGACCAACTGAGTCGTGACATTTTCCAACAAAAGGGGTGTCAATGGGTTCACCCGATTTACTGAAGATCCGTGATGCTACCATTAGTTTGGGGCGCAACCATGATCCTTTAGAAGATTGGGCTGGAACTGGCAATTTTCGATTTGCTTATCCGAAACTCATATCAAGAGATACTGCTGCGATGATGTTTAGCGCTCATGTGGATTCAAAAGCGAATGGTCATTTCTCTACTGATGCTAGGATCATTGTGAGAAACTCCATTGGACGTGATTTTACAGACGAAGGTATGTATCGTGCTTGCAATATGACATTGGATTGGCACGGCAACATTCCGCTAGCATCATATCAACCGGATTCGTGCTTTGTGCAATTGAGATACCATGTCTTTGACGAAATTAGCAGTTGTGCAGACCTCTATTGCGGTGGCTTTGGGGGGTGGCAACGGGCAGCTGATTTTTTGGCATCGCATTTTGATTTGCCTATACGATATTTGTGGGCCGTAGATCGTGAGTCTACTGCTGCAAAGTGTCATAGCAAGAATTTCGGTGGTACCTTGTTATCTGAAGAAGTTGTTGAGCATTATCCTTTACCCAAAGACGAGAAGTTGATCATTTGTGGTAGCTGTGACTATGTTCTTCTCAACAAAGTGAATTTTCAATTGCCAACAAAAGGGGCTTCAGCTTCTTTTCCGTGCCCACCGTGGAGCAGGGGATCGAAAGGGAAGGGTTTTGAGTATCAAGATGGTGGACTCGAAATCTTGGAAATACTACGAGCTGGCATTGTAAACAACTGGGAATACATTTTGCTGGAGAATGTTGATGCTATCGTTGAACATTTCCATTTCTCATGGATTCGCACTTATATCGAAGATGCTGGTTATGCCATTGCTTTTAGCAATATTTCCTGCATTAGTGAGATATCAGCTGCAAAAAGAAAGCGTTGGATTTGCATCATTGTGCAGAAACACATGCAGTGTCGCATTCCACCCAATGCATTTGAATGGAATCTACAGACAGCACCAACATTGAGAAACAGCAAGATTTTACCATCGCGTTTGCCTATGCAACATGAAAAAGATCTGACACTCAACAATGACTTGTTGAATATCTATGGGAATCCGGCTTATGCACCACAAAGCCTCAAATCCAGATTCACCATTGAAAAAAGGATCAAACATGGATATGAACAGATGTCAACGGCGACGGCAACATATGGTCGACAACATGAATTGCCTGAAGATATCATTCGCACCGATTTTTCAACTGCAAAGGGAATCTATGCTGATCTTGTGAAAGGAAGTTTTGGTCCTAGGTTCTGGAGCCCGGTTGAAATTGCAATGACGATGATTATCTTTGGGAAGACGTTTTTTCCATTGTGCCCCGGTGAATCCCACAAATTGGTTGGTAATGCAATCAGCACAATGCATGCCATGAAAGCCATTTTCGTTCTCTTTGCGGGGTGTTTCAAAAGAAAGGTTCAATGTTTTGAAGATGTCTTCCACGTTGCATTGATGAAAAGGCTTCATATGGAAAATACCAATATCTTTGTTTGTGATGAATGGATTGTTGTCGAACCCATTTCCTTCAACATCAAAGACATTGAAATTTCCATGACCTTACCTATGCCAAGAAGTATTGTCATTCATTTCGGGAATCAGAAAACAACTATTGAAACCACTGTTGATTCCACCATTAATGACATTTTGTCGTTGATTGGGATTTCACAAGATGAAGTGTTCGTTAGTTGGAAACCTGCAAAGATTCGTGCCAGACAGACGGATATGAAATTACCAGATGCCGTGGTTGAAATTCATATCATTGAAAAATTCCATTTGCACTGCAGCAGAGCATCCGATGAGTGCAAATTCGTGCAAGAATGCATTCGCCAAATCCAAGCATCCGAAACCTTTTTTGTGTCATCAAGAGAGCCGGTTTTTTATGCCATCAAAATCTATCTTGATGAAAAATTGTGTATGACGATGCAGGCATGGACGGGTTTGAAGGTAAATGCGATTGCTGAAGTGTGTGGAAAAGCATGTAGCATGACCATTGGTGATGTTTCTTGCATTCGTGTATCCCCAAAAATGAAAGACCCCCTGATGAGTGTTGGCTGGTGGGGTTTATCTGATACTGTACCTTGTGAAATTTATGTCGTGACCAAGAGACAAAATGAGCACCAAAGGTATTCAATCATGATGTGGGATAACGATCGAAAATCACCAATGTTAGGGCAAAGAATTGGAGAAGCAACCCACCCTGGACCTAACAAATCTATCACCATTGAGTTCAGGTATGGTAATCGCAATTGCTGCATTGTCCGTAAAGATATCAACAAGAGGATTCCCAAGCATGACATCTTAGCGAGATTGAGGGTCAAAGGAAATGTATGCTTCTTTTGGGACCCCATCAAACGGGAAAGAATTTCTTGGGATCAGATTGAATCTTTCGCATCCAGCATTTGCTATGTAATGACAACTGAAAGTATGACCACTGAAACGAACAGAAATGCCAAGGTTTCGTTTTGGGATTTTTTGCCTAAAGAGTTGCCCCAAATCAAGAGTTGCAAAATTGAGAGGAATCATGATTTCTTGTTTGGCATTATCCATAGGATGAGCGATGTTGAAATCTTCAATGAACAATTTGAAGTGATTCGTCGTAACATGTGTGAAAATATGCCAAAGCAACGAATTGTGAACCTTCTTTGCAAGAAACAATCGATAGCAACAACCTAGTAAAGGATTTGATTGTAAAGTTGGATGAACCACGTCCAAAAAGAAAAGATGAAAACATTCCAGAATATCATCAAGATGAAAAGTCTAACGAGCCAATGAATGCAGCGGGTCGAAACAAAAGATGTTGCAAACCAAAAACCGCAAATCATCATGAATTCTGGGTTCATTTGCCTATCGGTAGGCATTGTGCAGTCGTGAAGGCTGAGGGTTGTGTGACTCTCAAGGATTTGATTGGTCAGGCCTTTTTACAAGCCAAGATCTCGAATCATGAACACATTAGCCAAGGTTGTTATTGTACTGTGAATGCAAAAGTGTGTGATTACCAAATGCCCATCAAAACCATACCTGGGAAAGTCATTCGTGTTTTTCTTAGGGGATTGTTGGGTGGAGGTAAAGAAGAAATCCAAAAGATGACAAGTGCAAAAGTAGGTGAAATTTTGATCCATAAAGGTTTGCCTATCAACGCTGTCGCATCCAAAGTACAAAAGATCATTGAAAAGTTAGGGCTTAGCCATGTTCACCAGGCCATGCAAAATCAGAGTGAAATCCATGCTTGGAGACAAATTGAGCACCTTGCTCAACAGTCTGATTTCGTGTTTTTCAATGATAAAGAAAAGAAAAGTTTATCAGCAACGTTGATTCAAAGAGCTATCAAAAAGAAAAAGAAGGGGTTGGCAACAGGACCTTCAATTGCGGTTGATCAATTTACCCTATTGCAAGGAAATTTCATCAATGAAGACCAGTCTGAAACAGCAATCATTTCCATTGATAAACTGAGGGCTGGGTCTCATGGAATTTTGCTTACAACCGAAGAGAAAATTGCACCTTGGATCCAAAGTGGAGCCAAATCAAGCGTTGATGAGTTAGGAGCAATTTTTCTGGGAAACCCTACCAATCAAATTGATAGCAATTTTGATCCAACTGCCATTTGTTTTGCTGCAGTAAATCATGAGGGAAAGGAATGCATTTTAAGAGGCACGTTGCTGCAGCTGGGGGGTAAGAAAGTTGCGTTGAATCGTCATTTCAAAATTGAAGGATCGAACGCATCGATGACCACGTGTTCACTCACGGCGTATGCATCCGATTTTGAACCAGATAGCTTCGCAGCCTTACTGAGTTCCCCTGCAAAACATATGTTGGCACAAATTCCAAATGATACCACAAGAAATGCCATTGGTTCAGTTTGGGGGCGGTCATTTATGAAAAATGGTAAAAGGGTTGCAAACCTTGAAGCAGATTCAGTGCAAATTCACATATCCATCAAATCAGACAAAGTACCTGACTTGTTGAAATCCAGTGGTATTTGCAACATCTACATTACACCTAAAACGGGCACTGGTTTGTTTGATCCAAGATACCACCTCATTTGGACTGACCTCACAAAAATTGCGATTGAACAAAAGGCAAATGATATCATCAACCATTTGGGGTACATCAAAGGACGAAAAGGTTTTGCACTGCGATTTTTGGCAACTGATGCACCTGATGGCTTCAAAATCCTTTATCCAGACAAGACCTTTGAACAACCTGTTGCTGTGAATGCACTTTATCGTTTACAACCAGTACCCCATGGTATTCTTCCTGATGTGCTCATTGATGCGTGTAAAGCTATCAAATGGAATATTAAACCAATCAAAAAATCAGGAAACAGTTGGTTGGTTGGGGCTGAAAAACAGTGTCCACACAAGTTCCTAATTATTGATGGCACTACCATTTTAGTGAAGGAGGTTGAGAAAGCGAATAGTGAAAGATCACCAATTTGCCTAGCTGGCCCAAAACCCAAAATGGTATCCAAAGAAAAAGGTTTTGACCCATTCCAATCCAATGATCCTTGGGCGACCTTTCGGCCAACATCGACACCAACTGCGCAACCTGCTGTAGCACGGCAATCTTTGAATCAGACAGCTGCGCCAGCTGTTTCTCAAGGAGCTAGGAATGTTACAGGCCCTGTTGAAGAACGTTTCCAATCACAGGAAAGTAGGATTCAGAAACTTGAACAAAAACTGGATGACACCATGCAGCAAATGAAAACACATCAAGATGAAACGAAGAATGAATTTGCAAAACATCAAAAGGAAATCATTGATATGAGAGATGCGTTTAAGTCTGAGCTCATTGGTTTGCAGAAAGGAATCACGATGTCGTTCCAGGATTCTTTGAAACAAGCAATTCAGCAACAGACTTTAGATATGAAGAAAATGCTGATGGAATCTCCCACAGGTTCAAGTCCAGCCAAAAAGGTTCCAAAGAACTCGTGATGTTGCGGTGCATTCCCTTGTGTTTTGCCTGTTTTGCTGCCGATTTTGTTTATAAAGATGAGTACAAGGGGTTTGTACCAATTGGAAATTGCTTACACCTCGTTTTGATTGATCGTCGAACAAGCGTCGAACATTCGAGTGTATCCCAACCAAGTATGCTTTCTGAGATTGACATACATATGTTGAAGTCTTTGTGACTCAAACTGCTGGATTTTAAGTTTGCCTCCTTTCTTAATGCCATCCTAGAACAGGAGAAACGGACCCCAGCAAGTGTCCAAATTCAAGGCCAAAACCCAGTGTTTCCAGGGACTTCCTTGGGTGCGTTGTTCGTGGGCCCGAAAAACGGATAATGAACCTTGGTGTGATCTACACATAGAGTGTGCTTTGCCGAAGAGCCTTTGTTTGTATAGAACCCGCTGGGGTTTATTCGATGAAGATTTCGTCGCAATTTGTTCGCGGGCAAACAGACATTGTAGCATCCGCTGTGTGTTTAGATCCCTCACCAATTTGCAGTACAGCTCTGATCACCGTCGAATTGGAGAAGCAAAAAATCCCGGGCCGGAAGGGGAAGATCATGTGGAGATAACCATTGGTATCTAAACCCTACGGCTATTTTTAGAAAATCAAAAGCACTGTAAAATAAACTGTGACGTTTTGTGTCTCAGTGAAACATCTGCTACAACTGCAGTACAAAAGAATGAGATTCCCATTTACAAATCAAAAAGACATTCTTTGGTATTGAGTGATCCGGTTGAAGAACGAAGATATACCAATGAACCAGAATTGAATCACAGGGGGAAATCTTGCGGTGTTGGGATTTAACCAATTTCCCTGTTAGACCAAGACAGGATTTTTTGCCAAAAGATTAGCCTAACATCCAGGATTCTCGAACAATGGATTCGTGTAAAACAAACTGACGTACTTTTTGTTGTCGTTTACTTGTTCCACAGTTCGTGCCAACACTACCGACACTAAATGATATCATCTAGCTCGTGTTTTTGAAAGAATTGAAAATATCAAATCTGATATCGTTATTGCGGGTGATTTCAACCAACCTGTTGAACTCAGTGAATTGTGGCCAAGATTCATTCAAAAGGGTTTTTATAATTTGATGCAAATTTGCAAATCCAAAAACCCTGATTTGATACCAACGTGTGAAGCTAATGGAGGTAAAACATGGCATGACTCCATTTTAATCAAAGGGCGTCTCTTGAATTTCTTTGTTTCCGGTGAGGTGATTCGAAATAATGACTTCGATACACATAATCCTTTTGTCGCAAAATTTAGAGTCCCATCAAAAACGGTTGCTTTTAAAACATGGAAAGTCCCCAAAGACTGGACAACATTAAAGTATGACCAATGGGCATTCCATAAGCAATATCAAAAGCTTAGTGACACTAGGCCAAATGATGAACTCGATTCGGAGACTCTAATCGTTAATTGGGCTTCAAGAGTTGAAACTGCCTTTGACATGTCATTGCAGGAATGCCATAAATTAAACCCTGATGAATTTCCCCAGCCTTCTCTTCCCAAAGATTTTCGAGGGAGATGTACGGGCCATTAACAGAAATGAGACAACCAATCAATCCACCCAAGATTGCGAAAAATGGACATTTCGAACCTATGTCTGATATCGTGGGATACCAATGACCCATAAAACAAGACAAGTTCGTAGAATCCAAACCTTTGTGAAAACATAACTGCATATCACAAAAATCCAGATTCTCATAATCATTGTTTACAAGCTGTTTCAGAATGGAAAGCGATCACAAAAGCCAAGGGATATCATGGATCATTTCCAGAATGGGTTCTTGAACATGGAATTGAATGGTATCCGGGATTACCTGATCATTCTTATGTTTCAAAAATCCTGCAATTCGTACATTCTGATTGCCAAAAAGCATATTATTTCCATGACAATTGTTGCAAAATGGAGTTTAAAGAAAAAGTTGTGACGGACTTCAAAGAATTGGGTGGCAAATTCACGTATTCTTGATTAAGGAACCGGCACATCCACCAATTACACAGTGATGTCCACTCAATCCTATACTGCAACTTTGTGAGATCAAGAGCCAAAAAAGCAACTCTATGAGAATAAATGGAAATCATCACTTGCAGTTAGATGACAAGGTTTGGATTAATGATGTTGAAACAAAATAATCAGCATTGACGGGGATTTAATCGCGATTGCAACCCCACCAAAGTGCTAAAAGATGTCAACACATAAAACATGAAACATGGATTACAAATCCACTACTGATGAATAACAAGATTCAAGATTTTTGGTCATCATTTTGGAATAGAGATTCTTCACAAGATCAAACTGATGACGAACAATGGAAAGATTCCATTAATATCATTGACACAGCTATTCAACAACAACCCGAAATCGTGATACCTGTTGCAGATTTGAATGCATGGCGAATCGCTATTCGTAAAACAAAAACAAAAACAGCCAAAGGATCTTGTGGTTTCTCAAAAGCCGAGCTTGATAGCCTATCAGACCTTGCACTACAAGATCTTATTGACGTTTAGCGAAATTTGCAGAATAGGATGGCCAACCATTCTGTAACAGCCAAAACAGTGATGCTTCAAAAGAGCCAAAATATCTAAACGAAAGCAACACCAGACCCATTACCATATTTGCTTGATTTTTCGAATTTGGGCTAAAGTTATTGCTGGTACATTGTAAAAGAATGGAGCAAATTTATGCCGTTGTCGGTTTGTGGCGGTTTGCCAAAAAGATCGTGTGAAGATGTGTGGTTTGCCATTCAACATGCTTGTGAAAAAGCTCACCACCACGGTGAGCATGCATCCGGTTTTGTTTTGGACCTCGAAAAATGCTACAACAACTTGGGTCGCCTACCAAGCAAAAAGTTGTTGTGAAATTAGGTTGTCCAAAAATAATATGTGACCAATGGATGCAAATATAATGGATTCCGAAAGAATTTTGTGATACAACATAGTGTTTCCGAACCATAAAGAGCAGCACAGGCATACCAGAAGGTGATCCGATCTCAGTTGCAGTCATGACAGCGTATTCGTATGTCTGGGCAGAGTATATCTCAAGAACCACGGTCCAAGCTTTCTGCTTTGCAGATAATCTCGAGTGGATAAGCTGTGACCCAGAAACTCATCAACAGACATATGCCAATAATGAATTCTTCCAACGTAGTTTTCGACAAAAAATTTCCATGAAGAAAAGCTGGGCATGGGCAACGCATAAAAAACACTAGCAGTTTGGAAAACCATACAAAATGAACAAACAGAAAGTACAGATCGTTTCCAGATTGTAAATAATGCCACTGATCTTGGAGTTACCATAAAAACTATAGCAGAATGAAATTTCTGGGCAATAATTCTAAACGCTTTGATCAAGGCATTGAAAAATAAACAAAACAAAACATTTGCCTTTGTCTGCGTCAGACAAGGCATCGTAATCATAGGAGGGGTTTGGCCATCCACATTGCATGGATGCGAAGCAGCCCAGTGCAGATACAGAACAATAATCCATCTACACGAATCCCAGTACCTTCAGCTAACCTTGTGCGATGCGCACAAATTCTGGGTTTTAAGCTTGACAATGATGGTTGGTTCGAAGACCACAGAGACATCTCCTTTTGTATTCACAAAATCGGAAAGGATATTACTACAGCCGTCATTAAATCAGCTTGGAATATTGTAGTTACCAGGAATTGACATCACGTAAAGAATGGTCCTTTATAAATGATTACAACTAATTGTAGATGTTGAGAGAACCACCAAATCGATCTCAAAGTTAAATAAGTCACAGCAAAAAATTCTTTCGTGTTATATGGCTGGGGCCTTCCAGACACCCGAAGGATTGAAGCATTGGAAAGAATCCTACACTGGGGAATTTTGTCCCTTTTGTGGCCAAAGTGGTAATTCCAAAAAACATCTATTTTTCCATTGCCAACACACGGAAGAAGCTAGACAAAAATACAAAGAATTTCTCGAAGAGTCATTCGACTGGAGTGAAATAACGTTTACATTACCCATGTGCACTATATTCGCTGAAGAAAACATTTTGAATAGAATACGATACACAAGAAATCTACCGAAAGCAAACTTCAGGTACCATGGTCCGGAAATTAAAACTTTCTATACTGATGGTAGTGCTACTGTTGCAGACCTAGAAGTTGATCGTGAAGCAGCATGGGCAATCGTGGAAGACTTGTGTCAATTAGATATCACAAGAGAGGTAATGATTCAACATTATTTCCGTGAAAGATGGGAAATACCACCAACTTTTCGCACAATCCAAGTTGGAATGGTACATGGCCCACAAACTATCAATCGTGCAGAGCTGACTGCAATATAACAATTATCGATGGTTGTGATAGTCCTGTCATCTATGCCGATTCTAGTTATGCTCAAATTTTGGTATAGCAATCATTGAAGATCCCACACCGTAAGATTTTGGAATGCACCAAATTTCGATTAATCGTCCACTTGTGTGACCTGGTTCGTCCCAATCACAAGATTATTATTCACAAAGTTAAAGCTCATCAAGACCTGTTCTAATAGCTGACGCAATTCAAAAGTACCAGGCATTGGGAAACACTCTCGCAGATAGTGCAGCCAAGAGTTGTAGACTTGCATCACCAACAATTGATTTACACAATTCCTTGGGTATTCAAAAAAGAGCAGAAGAGACCATACATAAGAACTTGTGCGAATTACTTGTTGAATGCAACATTTAATAAACAACCAGGAAAAAGTGCTTGTGGCGCAAGAGAAAAAATCCCCTATGACTTCATTGCAAGATAAATTGAATCAAATAAAAAATTTGATAATTCTACACCCACTATGTCGTGAAATCCCTTTACTAGACCCCGAATTGGACTCAATGATGTACTGGGGGAAAACATACACCAGACAACTATACGCGTGGCTTGGTACCTTGTTGTGGGAATCGGATCCAGCAGAAGATCATCCTGACATTTGCTTTGTTGAGTTGTATGTCAATTTCAAGCTTGTGACGGGAGGCTCTATTCCTTAAACTTGGGACAGCCATCAAAACCAAAATATGCGACGGAACTCCAAAATGAAAATATCGCTATCATCCGATCTAGCTTCCGCACGGAAATGTCTAATTTTAGTAATTCAATCAAATACGTGAGTAATCTCTTGAACTTTCGATTTGTTCCTACTGACAATAAAAAAGACTGTGTAATGGCACATTTGTTTGGATTTAGCCAACAATCTGGGCTAAAGCACAGACCACAAGTCCTACTTCCAGAGCTTACACAAAAACATATGATGGAACTTGGTAAGGTAATTAAGTCGTCGTCGGCTTTGAATTACATACCTTCGTTTCCTACTGAACATATCCTCCTCAGAATTCCACCCGAAGATGGTGATAATCCGCTTTTGGGTGAAAAACAATACTCGGCATACTGTTCTCATTTGAAGAGACTTAAAAAAATCGCAAAATCTCGTGGTGATTGAATAATTAGATATCCAGTGACTGAATAGATGTCATCTGGTTCCGAATGCATGGACGTGGACTTCGGCGGTCGTCACTCGAGGGCGGTCGTCGGTTGGGGAAGTGCGTGTGGTGAAATATTATA
>OMLO01004275.1_pt1 | contig 11903 bp, 5 predicted proteins | sample 1674811 | NCBI WGS metagenome assembly OMLO01 (sample SAMN06265003, study PRJEB25207) | coral metagenome | isolation source: Coral host | place: Mexico:La Bocana,Puerto Morelos, Mexico | collected 2008-11-13 | reverse complement strand
ATTTCCGCCCGCTCCCGGAACCAATCAGATTGCAGGATTTAGAGAATTCCGCCCGCTCACAAGCCAAGAAAAAAATATATCTTTCTCCGAAGTTCAAATATATGATCTTTCATATATTCATTTCCAAACAAGAATACGTTTTATAAAACTGACTTAATTTGTTTCAGGCTTTAATTTCAATACTGCCTAAAGTTGTGTATACTGGGATGACAAATCATGTTTTTAAATAACAAATGTTTGAACTCAACATTTAGTGGGAGATGGATTTTCTTTTTGGTTCGGTCTTAACGAAAAATTTAATAATCAAAGTTTTTTGCGTGTGATTACACTCGATAAACAATATGTCTTAAGGTAGGATTCAGCTGACACTTGCAGGCTGGCCGAAGTGATTTCTCGCTTTCGATATCTTATGCGTGACTCCGTGGTGTGTGGCACGGGTAATCAGTAAAAAGTTAAGTTGCGATATTTTACCCGCGTGAAAATATAAACTTGGAATCTCCAATTCACTCTGCTTGAAACTCAATTATCGCACGGCTGCCCGGCTCTTTGAAACCCACTTTTAATTTATTTTCTCGCACCGGGGGTGTGGTTCGTGTATGCTCTTTTTATAGTCGCTCTGCGCTTTCACTCTCGACAAGTCTTAAGGAGTTTGTTGCTATTTTCCTAATCAAAATTATCTACGAATAATTGTATTTGCAGTAACTTTTTACTGTACGGGCAATAAACAGTAAGGCATTCTGAAAAGAAAAAAAAACCAGACACTCCAGGGCTATTTGGTTATATATCAACTAAGTTGAAAGTGTAAATTGGCCACCGTAACGAGTTATAAAGCTTACGTTTCGAGCGTTAGCCCTTCGTCAGAGCGAAGCCCTTCACAGCGTTAGCCCTTCGCTTTATAACTTGTTACGGTGGTCAATTTACATTTTCAACTTAGTTGATATAACCAAATTGCCTTGTTACCCCCACCGACGCAGCACCAGTTTCTTTAGAAACTTTCACCCTTTATTCATTTGACTCCAGGGCTATGTTGACAGGCAAGCCAGTGAATCTTTTCATGAGAGTAGCATAGCTGGCGCAGAGACTGTGAATCTGACGTTTTGATTTTTAGAGCTTTGTCAGAGAAGAGTATTGCAAACGGACGACTTGACAGAGGACAAGTATACAATAGAGTGTAAGACAGGGACACCAAGCGTTCTTTAGAATAAAATGTAAGAATAAAAGTTTCAAATAAATACTGGTATTTTATTGCAACACAACTTCCAGGGGAAAAAATGCCCACGCGAAATCTTGGGGATAAGAATTTACGGTCACGCTCTACGGACTAAGCAAAAAAAAAAGGGACTAAAAACTGAATACCACTTCTCGTGTCTGTTTCAATTTAACGAGAAGAGGATTTGGTTAAAACACTTATCTAGAAATAATTAACAATTAGAATGAGAACAAATATCAACTAAGACTAACGGGGATTAAACTGGATATTTAGTAGGCCTTAGGTCCTTTCGATTTTATTCAATAGTAAGTAACTTGGTGAAGACGAATATAATTTTTAAGACTCAGCTTGTATCACGTTTCAGGGAAGCTATTATTCGTGTTCGATGAATTACTCGAACTAAATTAGTCTTCACGGTCTGTCAAACTTATTCACTAATCATCATTTTCCTGATTTCCAAAGATGTTTGGCAAATTTTCCGCGAAAGAATAGACGAACGGGAACTGATCTATCCGTCGACGGACATCCTGTTCTGACGAGCTGTGTGCAGGGTTTGATGGGATGGCAGCCTGTTGGACAAAGTTTTCCGTCTGCAGCTGCTGCTCTGAGAGATTATGTCCTGGATTAGGTAATGGCAAATACCCTTGTTGGTATAGCCGTGACGACCTGGTTTCTTCTACAAACAAGGGGCGCGGCAAGGGAGGATCCTGATGTGGCGTTTGTTGTGTATTGAAGGACTCTGTCAATGACTGCGTAAACTGATGAGCTGACGGTAATTCTGTGACAAACAGGGCACGCATCACTGGAAGAGGCTCGCCATCACAGCCAACTGGATCCAACGATTGCGCGAAACAACCAAAGCAGCATCTGGGGAAGATTGCGTGACACAGTCCGGACGCGACCAATCCGTCTTTTCTCTGCTCTTTCCTCCATTTGTGGCGACGATTACAAAACCATTTCTATAACACCAAATAAAGCAGCCCGTGAGAAATTGACGAACGGATATTTTATCCTAAAAATATGTTGAGCAACGACGAAAATCGTACTGGCTAGTTTAATTGCCAGTTAACACGGCCCTGGTGGTCTGGGTTCGTTATAATTACAGGCATAAATATTCTTATCACAAATAATTTGTGTTGCAGAGGAAAAGTACAAACTTAGGGGAACAGTGAGAAATTCTGTGACAACATGAACCGTAATCGAGACAGGTGATAATAATAACATAGAAAAACACTATTATTCCTACCTGAACTCTACTAAGATCAATGTTAAGTTGTGCAGCCTTTGCGGCCAATTCATCGCCACTTGGAAACTGATTCTTGGAGAACATAGCTTCAAGGGAGGCTTTCTGATCAGCGAAGAGGTGTGTTCTTTCCTTCTTGTACGAAGTCTTCATCACTGAATCAAAATCCCTTCGGTTTGAAATAAGATCTGCATGGAGGAAAGGAGGAAAGGAGACACGTTAGCGATATTGCATATAGCAGAACGACATGTTTAGTAGCGAACACTATACTCCATCCGATTACAACTGTGCAATAAATATAGTTGTGTTAAGAAACTGATATCGTTTTTATTAACGAGTTTTTTAATCCAAATCGCGAGTGGAAAAGTCTGCAAAGAAATAATCTTTTCCGCTGTAGTTTTCCTTTTAGGAGGCTAGGGGAGAGGACAATAGCACAGAAATTAATTAATATAATAATTAAAGTGTCTCATTCACCTTGCCTCTGAAACCGTACACGCGGGTTTGTCTCCACAAAGTCCAAACGATGACTCTTCGCCGTCTTCCAAATCGAGGCTCGGACGAATTCGGTTTCCATTCCTCGATCACAAGGCTGAACAAACTTTAAACGAAGTTTCTCAGAGTCTACCTCACTGCCAAGTGATCTCGCGGAATGAGCAGCCATGTTCAGGCAAGACTTTCAACAACGTAGACTGTAGCTTTCTAAACTAATGGAAGAGAATTTTTGAGTAAACTTAAAGCCACAGCTAGACGCGGGTCGTTGAAAACTTTTTGCCATCAATTTGTATGGAGTTTGAAAAGAAAGTAACGTATTTGTTTTTAAACAAGGACGTTACTTAAATCCTAATTATCCCCAGAACAATTAGATTCTTCTCACCTTGTAAGCGGTAACAAGCATAGCATGAAAAGAATAATAGAATACCTCACCCGGCTACTTAGTTTGCTTAACTCCAAATAAAATGACAAGAAAAACTTCCGTAGCAACAACGCGCGCAACGCGAGCAACTATCGAGTCCGGCGGACTCTTTCGTTGCTGTACAAACAGTAGTTTCATGATGAAAGTGGCTGGAGTTTTTTAGCAAACGACTTGTTTTACTGGCTATACTTTTTATCCAAGCTTTTTTTTTTTGAGAATGTCATAGTTGAACGATAATTTCCTTGCAACGTAGTTGAAAAGGAAATCGACACAGCTTACAAATAATCTACGGTACACTGGAGTGAATTTCACCATTTTATACACATTAATTCCCCAATCCAGAACTAACATATTTTGGAGAATCTATGCAAAATAGTGGTTGTCTCAAAGAGACCTTTGATTTTCGTTTATTGCGGTTTGAATGATCCGAAAGCCAAAAAGTTTGAAACTATCTCCAGGCACTTTCAAGCTATGAGTTAGTCCGCTATGGATCGAGCTAAATAAGCCTACAAAACTCAGGGCTTCGAAAGGTTTATATTTCTTTGCACTGTTTTTTGAGGCGGTTGATCATTTCTTACCTGAGGCTTGATTCACTGGGGGTTTGTCCACAACACGCTTGAGAGATTTCAAGCCGCAGCCTTTTTTCACGGCTAGTCCTACCGTTCTTATTTATCCAGAGAAATTGTCCACTGAAACGGAGCCGCCAACGAGAACGCTCTCCCAAACCGAAAGTAGTTACAAAAGCCGGTTATACGTTACTGAAACACATCTGTCGCCAGTGATCGTCGCGTTTTTAAATTTCTCCGGTACAGTACCGTCGGAAAATATTTGATGAATTTTTAGAGTGAAACTTCCGATTTCAAATTTCTCTGGCGCAAGTGTGAACGGTGCCAGTTTATTTTTGCAAAGCTTGATAGGAGGCAGACAATTCGCGCGCTTTTTAGTAGGTTGGTGAATGACCATTTAGGGCTTTGTAAGTCAATAGTAGGATCTTAAAAACGATGCGTGATTTGACAGGAAGCCAGTGCAGGTCCTTGAGGGCGGGAGTAATGTTTTTTTTTCCGCTTAGTTCCAGTAATCAGTCTGAATTCGCTGCAGTTTGTCATGCTTAAGCCTTAGGGAAGCAGCAAAGTATACTGTTGCAGTAATCCAGGCGTGAAATGACCAATGAAGCGTTCACGATACATTTGAGATTGTCATGTGAGAGATATTAATTAGCTGTGCATACATATGTCGAGTTCTGGATCAGCACTTGGGAAGCTTGGAAAGCATTCAAGAAGCTAGAGCTTCTAGAAGTTCAGCTGAGTTCTCTCGTGCTCTCCAACTTCCCCTGTGCATCATAACACAATTGATTTTTTACTCAATAAGTGATCGGGTGGAATTCAACAAATCCTGCAATATGACTGGCTGCAGGAGCGGGCGCAATTTTCCCATCAGGTCCGTCGTGATGATCTATTTTCGTAAACGAATTAGCGGCAATCGTCAATCTTTTGCCCTTTCAGTACACTTCTATCGACAATTTATCAAGGCAAGTTTATCTCTATTCGCCTTAAAATGGCAGGAGAAGTCGTAATCCTGTTTGCAGCTCTGACTTAAGATAATTAAAGTATTATTTCTTTAGAAGCAGCTGAAAGGACGTCAAAACGAAATTAGCGTCTTCCAAGTTGGATGCGTTGTCTGTCAAATCATTAATAGGATGACAATATGATAAATAAAAAGTGGTGTAGTGACTTTCAGCGTGGGGGAGGAGATTTTTTGTTGGAGGAAAAACGTCAAAAGCAGAAGATATTAGGCACGAACTGCGTGGACTAGTTAACCCGGCCTGGAGTGACTATTGGGGTATTTTGAGGTGTTATCGGGTATTTTTACAGTTCTCTCAGAGATGTTGTAACTGACAGCAATTTGCTAATCAGTAACAATGGGCCCTTTCTCTGCATCTTGGCCAAAAATATTTTTTTTGTGTGAATGTTCTAGAGGATACTTTAGTAAGTAAGTTACTTTTGCATTAATGCAAAACAAGATCTAACAAAAAAAACTCTCTTAACAATTTTTTTTAGTTTTACTTCGTTCCGCTAGACAATTAGCCTTATCCGAACTCTCATTGACAGAACTGTTAAAATCAACAACACTTCTTCCGGTTTTCATAACAGTGTGATCAAGCTTTCAGACACTATCAAACGTAATTCGTTTTCTTCACACATCATTGACAAAACCTTCAAGCAGTATCTTAACAAGCCTTCTGATCGATCAAAAAAGCCGCAACGTCAATGATGAAAACAATACACGCTATTTTAAGCATCCTTTTATCTGCCAATACTCTAGAATAACGGAACTTAAACAGTGGCATGCGCAATTGCTTAAACGTTTTTGTGAAACGGATTTTAATGTCAAATTAGTTTTTACTTCTTTCAAAATCAAGAATATGTGTAGTTTTAAAGATCGTACTCCTGATGCTCTAAAATCCATGGTGGTCTATGAATCTACTTGTGCTGAATGTAATTCCAGTTATATTAGTGAAACCAGCCGCCATTTTTCAACTAGGATTAAAGAACATACAGTAAGCGATAAAACTCGGATATTTTTAAGCATTTTTCTCAATTAACTTCATGCAGGGGTATGTACACACCTTCTTCTTTTAGTATTTTGGACTCAGCGAATAACTCTATTGATCTTAAATAAAGAACCCTTTTATATAAGTAAGAATAAACAGTTACATCACTTCAATACCTTTTTAACTCTGTAATTTCTGGTTTCACTCTATTGTAATGCATATTATAAATAATTTATTCACAGTTTGTATTATCTAATTAACTTGTATCACGTCAGTTACTCGTCATTCTATTAAACTGATGATGGCATAAGCATGCCGAAGCATGTCTTTAAAAATGGTTGTCTGTTTTATTCAATATCTATTTTACTCTTAATTTAAAATAAAATTATCTATAAGACAATGGCCTTTATTAATGCACGGTAAATAATGTCGTTTTATAAACTGAGAAGACAACAAAAGAAATCGTAAAGAGAATTCAACTACTCTACCGAGAGGATCTGGGCATACGCATTGATACTGAACAAAAAGCAAATTCTTAAAACATTAAAAACCAATATGTAAGCACAAAATCATGAAAAATGGAAAGGCACTAGCACTGCTTCATACACAAAGTAGAATAGCTCTGTTAATTCATAGATAGGTGTTATTAGACTGACCTTTGTCTTGTTTGTTTTGGGGGTATATGTATTTGTGTCCTGCCAGCAAGTTTTAATTAAGTTAGTAGTGTGACATTGTTGTTTCTTGATTCCAGACAGTTCAGCCAATTATTATTTACTATAAGAGCATATTGACATACTCTTTACACGAAGATATTTCCGAATTAATGCAATGTTACTGTTCCTCCGTTTTGGAGGCTTAATTAACTTCAAGATAATGCCTCAATTTTTTTTTTATAACAACGCAGTTAAGAGAGTCTCTAGACATATTTCCTGACATATTTCCTGATACATTTTTACCACCTATATAACCTCGTGTAAGTTTAGTGCAAAGTTCTAATGCTAATGCGGAAATTCAATTTGAAGCGTGATGCTTGTCTTATTGTCACAGACAGCTTCAAAAGGGAAGCGGAAAATACTTAACTAATTACTTCGCTAGAGCATTTTGACATATTGTTTACATTTAATTATCCTACTTAACTACGCAATGCGAGTTTTGTCCTGTAATTTGCAGACTCTTCTCCATTAGCACTGAGACCAATCACTAAGACCTTATATTCTTTTTGACAACTGAGGTAGGCTTAATGACTTTCTAGACTTTTTTGGCTTAGTCTGTTTGGTTATATTATTGTAGTCAACATATTTGGCCCAATGATAAGATGATTACTGTTAAAATCATCCTATTGAATTCAATTAGAAATCGAGAGGACGTTTTGCACTCATTTTTGAGTTAATTCGTTTTCATTTCTTCCCTTTCCGCTATTACCATTAAAGGAAACGTGCACAGTGGCAATGACTTAAAAGTGAGATTTAGCTTTACAGTTATTTTACTGTTTTTGTCTCGCTTAGCTGTCCAATATCTGAAAACAAAAGAGGATTCGAATGTCAGTCAGTCCTGTGATATGTTATGTATGTTGCAAAAACCGAGAAACAGCTAGACCTCTCGATTAATAGAACTCCTTCAAGCTGCTACAAAATTAAGCATGGTATTGTGGTCGTTCAATAAATAGAAATTCAAATGTTTCAAATAAAGATTTATGTCAAATTCGCCTAGACTAAAACAGATTGCTCACCAATACCTGCGTGTTTGCTTCTATGTCAATATGATTGAGTCTTTCTTTCATAGTACGGGTACATTACTATTTTAAGATATATCTTCACTCAAAATAGTATACGATTCCTTTTCTTTACAGAAAAAAAAATATACATATAATACTATCAGATCTTCAACAACACCAGAGAGGGCATCTTGTTTACATTTGGGGTAGGTTGAAGACGTCTCAACGTTTGATGCTTATCTTCCCAGCAATTGTTTTGGTAACTTTTTTCGTACGTACAAGTTTGGACAGAAATTTAATTGTTTACTGGTGAGCTTTACTACCTTTGTTTTTACAATGCTATGACCACCGGTGTTTGAGAAAGCTTGAAATAAATACATATGCCAGTTAAACATTTTATTACCGAGGAAAGTGTCAATTAGTTCTCTGTGGGTGGAAAGTGGAAAATAACGTTGTGTTGGTGCACATTTGAGCAAGCTTCGCGCTACAACATGTTTTTTAGTTCATCATTGTTCAGTTATTGAAAGTTGTTTAGGTGTCTAACAGTTATGTTCTCCATATCCCAAATTTGAATGGAATGACAACACGACTATTTAAATAACAAAAAAGGCCTTAAAAAAGCAAATCAGTGAAAGAGATATGTTTAAAACTGTTATAAAACTGATCTGGGGGATATGTTATGCACAGCATTTCACCGCTTCTACGCCAATTTATATCCTTTGGGGCGCATTGAAGGTCAATCAAAATTTGCAACTTTAAACTAAAACTTCCTTATTTGTTTTCTATTTTATATCAATTATCTTGTTATATTATTTTCTTTGTATGCAGTGCAGTATTTATCCCCCAACGGGACATTCGAGGGAAGAGCTTCTTCTGAGGTATCAAATGTTCTTTCCGGCGATACCTAACCTAAAAATTATTGAGGCTTTGTGTTGAGCGTTCCCAGATATTGAATGTTTTGATGATCTCCCTTCCATAATTAAGTCAAATTCAACATTTAAAATACCAATATAGGGTTACTTAGTTCTTTTTTCATAATGCATATTTTTGCATAATGCATATTGCTTAACGACAGCGTATTTAGAGGTCGTGGGGTGCCAATTGTGTAATTGTCAGGACAAGTTAAACGCTGGTATACGGCTATTGAAACGATAGATCGTATCAAAGCCGATCGTGCGAAAACTGGCTCCGGTAGTTAAACGACGACGTTTTGAAGAAAAGAAAGGATAGAATATAGTTCTTCTTTTCTCTGAGCTGTGTAAGAACGGTTTTATTTGTTAAACATTGGCAAATATTTCTTTAAGAAATACAATTTACACACCCCTGTTATCAGTAAATTTTGTAACTTCTTAAATTTGAAGTACGATTAAAACAAAAAAAAAACACACACTCACAAACAATTGATTTACATATCTTTGTGGAGTAAAATAATGTAAATATTCCCCAGCTAGTTTGAATTTCTAAGAAACAAATTTTCTAAGAAATTTAAGCATAAGCTTAATGACTCGCAGTAAACACAGCACATATCAACAGCTAATTATTTAAATAACACATTTAAAAAATTGGTTTTGAAACCTTGTAAGTTGAGAAATATCAGTACAGACTTAAGAAAAACAAATCTGCACATTGATGTAAGCTATGCATTCCTTTTACCTTACATAACAGCAAAAGAACTTGACAGAAAAAAAAATCACTTCTTTCCACAGGGAGACGAACAATTACTTTTGACAGTGATACGAAAAAGGACGAAGTGATACGAAAAAGGACGAAGCCTGTTCGAGATGTCCTCTTTATCCGACTGCATACCCTGGATGACTGTAGGCTTAGTCGAGTCTATTGCTATAGTAACACTCAACCTCTGCATGATAGTTGTTTTCATAAGAAACCGTAATCTACGCAAGCGAAGCACGTACCTAGTGATAAATTTGACAGCTGTAGATATGTTCGTTGGAGGATCTGTTATATATTCTCTTTTCTATTGGTCTGGAATTCGGTGTAATTTGTGGAAGTGGCATTCAATTGAAGATGGAACAAAAACTTTCATAGAAGTACTCATGGTATTGTTCCCTGTTGCTTCTCTAACAAACATCAGCGTTATTGCCTTGGAACGTGTACACGCTACATTCTTCCCGTTCAGACATCGCGTGCTCAAAAAATGGGTATTACAATTAATTATTACCGTTGTTTGGGTTTTTTCTGGGTTATTAGCAACCGCTGATAGACTGTTGCTAAAGTTTAAAGAAACGCATTATTACGGTGCTTCCGTACTTCCAACAGCTTCTTTGATTTATCTTATGATTATTTGTTCTTCTTGCACGTCCGTTGTTATTAAAGTTCGCTATAAAGCGCAGCCACACCATGGTGCAGTAAGTAGGGAAAGAAAATTGACAATGACATTGTTGATTGTTTCTGCCGTATCCCTTCTGTTGTACCTGCCACACGTTTTTTGGATTTCTGTCGGTTATTTCAGTAAATATGAAATATGGTGGTCACTGCCCCCTTCATTGTTTTGGCATCTGGATAATGCATTTTTGTTTTTACTGTATGCTAACTCTCTTGTAAATCCTATATTATACGCTATTCGTTTGCCAGAATACAGATCAGGCGTATATGCACTCTTTCGCGAACGACCTCAGCAACAAAGACTACTAGTTCCTCTTCGTGATATGTAATGCAGGTACTATCTAATAAAAAAAATCTTTTTCAGCTTCTATGCCCGGCATTCTTGTTTTTAATCATCAAATTAATCCATATTTTAGATGGATGAGGACGACGAGGAAACAAAATTATTATGTGAGAAAGTCTGACCTACAGCAGATTAAGATAGTTTAAAGAAAAATAAACGAGTTGCTGTTAGTACCCTAAGGACAGAAGTATATAGCGGGAGATTTATTATCTTTATTATTTCTTGAGTGGCGGAGAAGGTGACTAAACCTTTATGTTAAGTTAAGTCACGATTTAATTTATAGTCATGTTATATCATGTTGGACGTACAATTTCCGACGATTGTTAATTAATTCCGATACGGCATTCATGTAAAACAGGCTTTAAATTAGTTTACTTTCTTTAATAGTTAGTAAAAGTTTAAAAATTATAAAAAAAAATAATTTGTATACATATAGTCTTTAGTAATAAGTTGAACCTTATTTTAAATTGTTAATGCCTGATGTATTTTACCGTGTTTTTAAATAAAGATGATGATGATGATGATGATAATGATGATGACGATGATGATGATGATGATGATGATGATGATGATGATGATGATGAGCTAACTCAAACCGCCAGGTTTAAGCGGCAGCGGAGCAGAGGGGTAGTTGCAATGAAACATTGAAGGCCCACCCTTGCTAGCGATGTTATTTAAGAAATCGTAAATATAAAATCAAAATAATTATTACCTCTATTTAAGTCGAGCAGAGAATTCAGTGATTTTAAGATTCTATTTACAACGTACATTACTAATACTGTAATTACTTTTCTCGTTCGTGTACTGTGAAAAGCCATTCCATGACCATATTTATAAATGAAATAAATAAAAAAATAATCACAATATTTAGAGAAGAAGCCACATCAGCCTTAGTTGGTTTTCATGCTGGTCCTGTACCCTGGTCGAATTGGAATTTAGAGTGTTAAAAAAAAAAAAAACACTCGGAACTGAGTCGAGAACTAACCACAAACTCAACCCACTTATGGCACCGCAGGCCACATTTGTGGGGGGCTAGCGCTCTCAGCACTGTGCCATCCCTGCTCCACTTATCAAAGTGGAAAACACCCGGTTGGTTATTTAGGTTCCCTCGGATATTCCAAAGACCCTATACACACCTGTTGCGTGTAAGTATTGCTCTACTCGCAAGTCTAATTTACTCGATGCCTGTAGTAATTTACTTGGCTCACTTCCCCTTCACTGACGCTAGTAAATCTCTTCACCAAATATCAATCGTAGTTTCATTTAGCTGCAAGTTCTTTTTCTGTTCATCGCATCTGTTCATCTACAGGGTTTACTCGTGGAAGCCGCCATGTTGGATGGCAAATATTAGGAACTGGGTTCTACAGATGACGTCGATATAATTGTCACATTTTATGTGGCGTCTCGTCCACACGGACAATTATCGATATGTGACAAATTTTATTTGCCACATAAAAAACTAACACGCCAGCTTTTCAGCAAATACAGTTGTCACATAAATATTGGTCATTTTTGTAGCTACTTCTCTTCTTAGAAGAGAAATAGCTACTATGTCATCGAGTTGGTAAGTCCGTAAGTGGTCCAAT
>OMLO01004274.1_pt1 | contig 11907 bp, 4 predicted proteins | sample 1674811 | NCBI WGS metagenome assembly OMLO01 (sample SAMN06265003, study PRJEB25207) | coral metagenome | isolation source: Coral host | place: Mexico:La Bocana,Puerto Morelos, Mexico | collected 2008-11-13 | reverse complement strand
AATGAGCGGTCTTTATTTGGGTCATTTTTCAAATAATGTGAATTCATAGAGGATACTACACGATGGCGAGAAGATATGAATTTTATGTTGCAGTGGCAAGAACAATATCTTACGAGTGAGCGCAGTGAACGAGTAAGATATTGATCTTGTCACGAGAACATAAAATTCATATCTTCGAGCTAACGTGTAATGTTCTCTTTATTTTACGGACAAACAACCACCCAAACACAAACAGCCGTGAAAAAGCGGGAAATGACGTCATCGATATCTTCACTAGTGAGGGTATGGAAAATACGCCACTCAGTTCCCGGATGCAGTTTCGTATGAATTTTACGAGTGGTTTATTTTCCAGTGAATCACCGGTGTCTATGTAATAAAAAGCTGCTATTGCAACATCAAGCTGAGCTCTTAAACACAAAATGTTGTCAAAAAACAATTGTCAAAGTTCAATTGATATTTGTTTTACAAATACTAAGAGAAACGTTACGGACGTTACAAATAAGGGCAGGCAGTTCTGCCCTTCGTCGTGCAATCTAACTTTTTAATTCTCCAGTTCTAGCTTCCTGCCAATCTCCTGGTGATATAGCTCACGGAAAAAAGTTCGGCTCTGATTATAGCCACAACAAAACAGTTAGGTATGAATGCGATGCTGAGTATACCCTTGAAGGAAAGAACAGATTGACTTGTAATGATGGAAAATGGAATTACAATCCCCCAAAATGCAAAGGTAAGAAGGCATTTTTTTGTGAGAAACGTGAATATGCATGGGTTAATTACTGACCAAATTCGGGGTAACAAATAGTCAAATTCACTTTTGCGTGCTCAAGAACCAAGAGGGAATCCGAATTCATATACGCAAAAAAATAAAATAAAATAAAGACGAGGTGATGCAATAACTTGGTTAACAATTAATTTACTGGTTTTTTTTTCTTGTGGGACAAATTGGGTAATCCTGAATGGATTTTCGTCTTACCCGCTCGACTAGCCAATTATAGCACATAATTCTGTACAACTCGTCGGCTCACGGAGCTACCATATAATAACTATTTACTTTTTCTCAAGCATCTGAGCTGGCCGGAAACATAACTCTTCGAGTCTTATTAGCCGCTACAGTGCGCCCATTCATTGCTTGGTTCATGTTCACATGAGATTTAACAAGGAAACTGTTTCCCCCCAAATGCCATGAACGAAAACTATGACGTTCAGTTCACTGTTACCTGCGAAATGTTGATCGCTGATGCTCGTGTGATTAGAGCGGACAGTTAAAGGTAGCTCGATGTTCTCGCTGGAATCCCAGCACTCTAAATTTCCTTTTGTTTTTCCACCGGTTTCACCCATTTGCTATACAGCAAATCACTAAATGACTAGCCCTTTGAGGAACAGTGAATTTTGTTGGCCCCAATTCTCAATGTTTCCCGAGGCAAAAACGTACCCGCAGACTTTGACTTGTCACTGACATATCTTGATACTATTCTGTTCTGTTCTACAAGGCTTATCGTAGCTCAAATAAAACGAAATAACTCTACTGCATGCCCTTTGAGGCCAGGACAACTAAATTCTCGGTCTTTTCATCAAATCATGAATTGAACAATTTAATTGAGAATGCATTTCAACATGACATCCGAGTTCAAATCAACATAAAAGCAGACCAAGAGATTGATAATCTCGAGTAGACATAAAAAAAGGGGCGGACAGCTGATCAATAGCTTTCTAAAGGACTGCATCGTCCTAAATGGACTGAAAAAGAGCTTCTTACTAAACTTCAAACAAACTAGGCAATAATTATGAGTAATACAGCACTCTACATGTTGCCAGTACGTCAGTTATCGATAGAAAGCCGCACAAATATGTTGCTTCAGCGCTAGCGAATCACAGACAGTGCTAGACCGCGAACGCCTAAAATTGTTAAATTGAACAAGGAAATGCTAATCACGGTCGGATCAGCGCTTGACCTGATGTTCTTGACTCCGTTCGTAGCCATGTTTTGCTCGCAAATAACAATGTCCCAAATATACTTAAATTTCATCAATCGGCTGTTTCAACAGTACAACATTTTTTTTTTTCTTTAACGAAATAACGCCAACCACACAACAACGACCAGCAACAACAACAACCATTTATTTGTACTCACACACTTATAAAATATATTTACACACCCTAAATTTATATGACTAAAGCTTTCTGTCTAAAGCAACTGGTGCAGCATTATCGACACAGTGCAGACGTCCTACTATAACGGGACTTAATAAAGACGCCCCATTTATACATCTCAGGGCTGTCTCATGTACGATAATGGACGACGCTAGCTAGCAAATAGTTAGACTTGCACCTTCATTGGACTTTGTGATTTCCTCGGGCAGACTTCCTCTAGACTCCCTTTAAACAGCAGTTAGAGAACTCTAATCGGTCGGCTCCTTCACGGAGTCACCGTGCGAACTGAAATTCACCGGAGTGAAGCCTGGGCTAAATAATAAATGACACTTGTAGCAAGAAGTTCTCTACATTTCATGCTAGATAAGTTTCACAAGCTGCGGCCGTTAGGAAAGCAAAACATCAAAAATGACAGGTTACAAGAATAAAGGGTTTTAAATATGCGGATAGGTCGTTGAAAAATCGCTCACATACTGTATACATAAGTGTGACCATGTCTAATAAGAGTACTATCTACCTCGTCAACTCTTAATCAAAGCCATACCATATCTGTAAAAGCCGTTGAAGTCAGTACAAATTAATCGAACTCTAAACGAGCCCAAACAAACCTATATTAGAGATAAAATCGATCATTTGGCTTGCAGCACTAATGTATAAATACTAAACTTCTGCAATTTGACCTAAATTACTTCACTATGTGGGTTAAACTAGCCAATCATTACAAGAAAAGCATGGGGGCAATCAAATCCGTCAGCTATTCCTATATTTCCGCGAAAAAGCAACCCTTACGTGAATTTCAATTTCATTAAATACTATTTATAAATATAGCCATGTCCTACCGAGAGTGCCATCTACCTCGTGTACTCTCAAACGAAGCCATTCCATGCCCGTAAAAGTCGTTGAAGTCAGTACAAATGAGTCCTAAGAAAGCTAAATTAGAAGTTAAATTGATCACTTGACTTGCGGCACTAATCTAGACATCCTTAACTTCTGCGATAACGTCACTATGCTTTCATAGTGCCTCACTTTATCTTTACAGTGGGTTAAACTAGGCAGTCATTCTAACAAGAGCATATGGAAAGCGGTCAAAGCGGTCAATTATTCCTATATTTCAACGAGGAAGTGGCCCTTAGTTGAATTTAATGTCCTAGTTCCCGCGCTCAGAGCTGCCATATCGGAACCCTGGTGTACCGGCACATATGAGAACATAGGTTTTTCAACTCCATTGACTAATCGCGCACGCGTAGTTTTTAGCTATTTTATAAAGACATATATGCAGACATATATAACTAGTACATAGATGATTTGATCATTACGTTACCAATTAGTCACGCAATTCGTCATTGCCGATCATGATAATTCTAATTGTGTTTATTTTAGTGTGCTGGAGTGTAATGAATGTTGTTATGGTACTAGGCAACAATCAAAATAATATATTAACATGTAGGAGTAGGTTCCTTGTTGATTCCTTGTTTATTATTGTAAATCTAAGAGCACAAACTCATTGCTACAATTGTTGTCCTGAACTTCGTCCAAATACCAACTCATTAGCTTGGCTATACAGTGCCGTTATTGTTTTTTGTTAGCGTCAATGAGTAGGACCAGGGTTTTTCTCTATATCTTAACTAAGTTGAAATTTGCAATAGTCTGATACGTGTGTCTGACTCTTATAAAGACACATGGGTCAAGAAAACATTGACAAATACCGAGTTGCTCTATACTTTAATTCAATTCAGTCCTTTGAAATACCCTCACAGAACAATTCAACAAATACTTCTCATGTTGTGCAACTTTATTTAATCTTACCCTCTTCGTATGAAGCTTACAAACATTCTTTGTAACTCTTCTAACCTTCATATAACGACGTAGCCAAGAGGACTTCAGTATGCTTAGACGAATACGCTCATAAACAATTTCTTTCAGTTTCCTGCACTTTCTTCTGAAAAGTTTTAGAGTAGCTTCTGGTATTCTGCTGTGTTCTCGATCACGTCTAAATGCACGGTTGTGTTTTCATGTATATGCTCGTTTGATATACCAGGTTTCGCTTGATATTTCTCGATAGAAGGTTCACTCGTAAAGGATCGCTCGTAAATTGATCTCTCGCAAAGTTCGCGGACCGACCCGTTCCCAAAACGGTCCACAAGTTTTACCGCGAACGGTGTTTGACTACGTATGTATATTGAGCGTAATAGCCATCGAATTTCTTTAGCGTACATCAGGCAAGGAATTGTCCACGAAGGCGGCCGCTTCTTTAAACCATGCGATCCAAGGTTCATTCTACGCATACGCTTACACGTCACGCATGCGCTGTAAAGGAAATGTTTCAGTGCGGAAAACTAGATAAGAAGAGAATTTCTTTGCCCTAATTTTTTTGATATGTGTGTAAAGAATACCGTGGTCACACCGCGGTCCTAGTGGTGTTGAAAGAGCCCCACTATTTCGAACTGTCTGGGGAAACAAATATTAGTTCGAAATAGACGATAGTACTTAACTGAAGGGCAAATCCAAGGGATGTTTTTGAATTCGAAATAACGGGGAATTTGAAATAATCGTGGATCCAACTGTAGTACAATATAAGTTTTTTTTTTTTAATTTTGTAAAAATATTTAAGATATTGTGAATGAAAATTTTATTTTACCTCGGTAACAATATCAGTATACAAAAATAATAGAAAAATAAACACATTCACTGCCCTGATCCTGGAAAACCCGCCAATGGAGCGCGACTTGTTAATAAAGGCTTCGTGTACGGTGGATTTGTGACGTTTAGATGCGACAAAGAATACACTCTGAGAGGCACGCTCATCATATACTGCCAGAAAACAAGCATTGGACTGCCTCTATTCCACGGTGTCTAGGTGAGTGTCTGTAGAAATAGTAAGTGTCTCGAGCGTAAGCCCTTTGTAAGGGCTACCTCGAGCTCGCTACAGCGGTTAAGTTTAATTTGATAAATTACTAGGTGATTAACATGCGTCCGCCATACCGTTTTCTTCTTTGTCTTTAGCTAGTATATAGCCGCCCACTCACCCCGTGCTAACCCGACGAAAACAAATTGAAACAAGGGAGTGGGCGCTTGCAAGCTGTCAATATTTAAACAAAAGACCACTCGAGATGTTGGAACGAGAAAAGACTGTAAATTACGACCTAATGGAGTGATAAAGTGAATTGGCCACCATTAAGACATTCGAAACAGCTGTTAGATGAGTCATTTCTTTTTGAATGGTTTATTGCACTAGTAAACCCATAGAAAGAGTAGTGTATTGCTTTTCCTTTAAACAGCTATGGAAATCTGTAAATGAGAGGAAAATTTATTTTGATCAATTTGTTTATTTTCATCAAATAAATGAGATGACGTGACAAACAAATCACGGCGACTGAGAGTATGAAAGCACAGGCTCAGCAGCGGGCAGAAATCCGCACTAAATCACGCGCTAAACCAATGTGAAGAAAGCAAAGGGAAAGGCTATCGGTGAAAGGCAAAAAGTATTCTGACGGTGAAATGTAGAGATTCGTAGATGGGATCCGTTATTACGAAAGTAGAAGACTACGAAAAGTTTGCGATACACAAGGCGATGTGATTCAACGATAACCGTTCCTTTCCAATCTTTTGCGAATGGAATGAATGTTAGTTACAGAAACGCAGCTTCTGAAATTTATTCAGACTTTATTTTTTTTATTTTGAAGGCTAGGAGGTCAGTGTTTCTCATAATTTTGCAAAATGATTTAAAACTATTGCTTTGAAGTTAACTTTATACAAACCAGATTCATTTTTCGTGTTATACGTCCATGCATTGAGCTTAACCTAAACTTTGTGATAAGTTTAATGTTAACTGGAAAGAATCATTTCCATTTCTTTTTTAACAAATCAATTTAATCAGTCAACCCCAGCTTACTTCGTCCTCCACTGACCCTGAAAAGCGCCGAAAAAAGGGTTCAACTATAGAGACTGGAGCGTAACCGGAGTAAATGTAAAACGTGTGCCCAACTTCTGGTCCTATTTTTCCGTGCAAATTCTCATGCATGTTAAATAAAAGCAGGAGCCCATTAAAAAGCTATTTTCGATATTCGCTTTATTTTAGGCAGGAAAAGCCGAAATTCTGCACTGCATTGTTCGTTTTCGCTACTAGTGATCTGAGTACCCACGCATTGAGCTGCCATACCGGGAACCATGGTTACATCAGGTTTTGCAACTCCATTGTCTAACCAGTGCGCGGGTAGTTTTTATGTTATAAAGACACCTATTCAGATTCCAGGCGGAGATGGAGATGCAATGCGGAATCCAACACCTCCTCCAACATTTACTTAGATGATTTGATCATTACCAATTACACTCTTTTAACTCTTGCCTATTGACATCACGGTTAACCCACGTGCTATAATTTAGTTGTTTATTGTGAGGTTTTTTTTTGGTTTGTTTTTTGGAACTCAGATTATTGGATTATTGTCAGTTACACACTTTGACTCTTTCTGGTTTTAAAATAATGCATACTTCAACCTTAGTACTATAATTTACTTCTTTTAGTTTTTCTTAACTATTTAATGGCTCTTTGCCCAGACCCTGGCCTTCCTTATCAAGGCAACAGGATTGGTGATGACTTTCGTCATGACAAAACAATCGCGTTCACGTGTTCTAGAAATTACCTTATGGAGGGAGAGCATACAATAAGGTGTTCAGACGGTCAGTGGAGCAAAAGAAAGCCAAGTTGTAAAGTCAAGCTGTAATTACTGTCTGGGGGTGTTAAAGCGGTTTTTCTTTCTTAAAACCAAAATTACACCGAGCCAGGAAACGGCTTGAAGCTGCAGCCTTACATTTTTTTTAATCCAATGGGGCTTAAACTTTACATACAAAGAGTCGCGTGTTCTTCTTCTGTTTTCTTGATTTTAATGGTTTTTGGTGATAATCTGACGTCACAGTCAGAAAGGCAAATTTTCATTTTTGCTCATTAATGACGTAGTATTACGTCATTCATGAGTATAGGGGGCAGTAGGCAGTCTTATGGCACTTACTCAATCACTCCAGTCTGATTAATTTATTCATTAAGCAACTTTCCCCTACATACCCTGCTAAATATTGTCTTTGTCCAGGAATATTCAGTCGTCTTCAAGGTTTTTTGACAAGGTGGGTACTAGAAAAGCGTACATTTTTCCCGGTAATTGGAGAGCCTAGAACGAGTTTGTCAAGACTCGGCCATTTTGGTTTCATGTGTTTTGCTTTCGTAGATATGTTGTTTTTTGGCCTGTCGGCTTTTGCTACCTCGTAGGTGCAAGCTGGTAGAGGTATTTATGACTGTGATCATGAATCGGTCACAACAGCACGGTCGGCGAGGTGAACGAATTGATACAAGACACCCAGGAAGACAAAGCCAGAAAGTGAGACTGTGTTAATCAGAGGGGGAAACTAAGCTCGTAGATTTTTTTGTCCGTGGCTAGAGCATCTGATGGTTTCCATTCGCTTTCTCTCCTTGTGGAGTCCAAGGTTAGCTTAGCTTCTTGTTAAGTTTTGGTTTCATTGAATCATGATTGTTTTATTTTGAATGCACACATTGTGATTCTGGATGAGGTAGTGATAAATAATGGGAGGTTCGTTTCGAATCCCGTGATTTAATTTGTAAGGTTGTTTTTAATACATCTACATTAAGTAAGAAATTCAAATTTCCTTATCTTTTAATTTTGTCGTCGTTCACAGTACTTTTCTTTTGTGTTACATACAGCTCAACTAGGGTGACAATTTCTTCACAGATGGTATGCAAGTCAACCTAGATGTACGATCAAGTAATTTAAATATACTGTGAAATAATCTAGAGACGGATGGACAAATTAAGTCCAAGAGACTATGAAGATCTACTTTTTCGCCAGGTCCCACTTATAAGTGAAATATATCCTCTTGGAAGTCTCAGCATTCTCAAGTTAATGGTCTAAAATAACTGTTAAAATCGTGTATTATATATTTTTTGCTAAATTGTATTCTTGTTTTCAGCTGACGTCATAAGCTTATGAAAATTAGGTTTCCGCCATGTTGGTGCCCATGCGAGGTGCGAAATTGTAAGCAAGTCTATGCCATCAGTAAGCGCTCACGATCAAAGTATTCATTTAATTGATATTTAATGGATATTTCCCAAAAAAGCGACCCAAAATCATAAGATGAGATACCATTGCTTTCATTCTACGGTAAAATTTTCGAATCAGTGCTACGTCCGAGAGCTCTAATTGAAGAAAATTTCTGTGGTTGGCGTGTATCGAGCGGCCATACCGAGCGAGAAGTTTAGCTCAGAATGTTTGCCTCCTATAGACGTCTCGCACTTGCTTTGCTATTTATTTTTTACACAAATAAACTGTAGCGGCCAACTACGCTGGGCTAGGCCAATAACTCATATTCATTCAGGTTAACACACATTTAATCCACGCAACTGAAACATCTGAATATTTGAAAGGTCTGAAAGGTCTGAAAGATTCGCTGCAACAAGAAAACGATACGCTAGCTTACAAACTTTGCGTACAATATAGAAATACGAGCAAACAAAATAACCAAGTGAAAGCCATACTTACAAGTTATTGTGCCTATATTCCTACGATCGCAGTACAAACTCCGTTCGCTAACCTGGCGAGAAAACAAAAATACCTACATCTTCTTGGTCAGCGGTAATGACTACTTCATTTAGCAAATATGAAATGAAACTTACATAAACAGTTCAAAGCCTTGAAAAGTTGGTAACGTACAACTAGATGATTACTAATTCGTTGCCTCAGTTCGAGGGAAAGAAATCGCAGGGCAAATTGTTGTGGCCAAGGTGAGAAATTCACAGCGAATGAACGATCCTCTTTTGGATCTTTGCAGAAAGTGTCCATCGCAACTATCCAGTGGGAAAATATTCTGGAAACTGTTAACATTGAAAGAACAAAATTGTGTACAAGATCTTGCAACGGTGCTTTTAGTCTAAGTTTCATAGGTACAATAATGAACTCTTGAAATCTGTTGAGCGACTTTGTTTGCCGTGTGACATGTCAGGAGACGTGATCCAAAAACAAACACTAGTATTTTCTTAGACGGTAACCCACTGTAAAAACGAACTATAACGTCGGTGTCAAAAAATCCTTATTCGGGGCTTGATATCTGCTTGTCTGAAACATGTAGTCAAACTGGACAGTTTGGCACTAGTCGTCCTTTACAGTTTTCGGTTTGATTTCTTCACTTTCGGTAACAGCTATGGCGTACTGATCAGAAGAAAAGGCCTCCTCATTCCCTTTGTTTCTATTTCCCTCTGCTTCTGTCAAAGTAATTCCCTGACTGAGGTCGATTTGAGTAACAGGAAGACTGCTTTCCACAAGCTTTCGACGTTTTCTGCCGCTTCGATTCGCACGCAAGTTCATACTGCTTCTTTGCCCTTTCATCTCTCTCTGCGTTCGCATCATGGTTTAATTTAGCGCGATACTTTTCTGGGCAAGTTGCAATGTGGGAACCCAATCTACGTGATAAGGAGCTGGTTCCCAGAAACAAAATGCTTGCAAAATATCCATTCGAAGTTAAACACGTCTTTCGATTCCGTGTCTCCGCGACTGATCGCTTTTACTTTTTATTTTTCTCCCCACTCTGAAGTCAGTTCTTCCTCAAATTCTCCTTGTTGGATACCCATGAAGGTATTCGATAAAGTCCAATCGGTTTATCTCAGTCACTTGTAATTCCACAGCACAAAACTACGCAAAGAACGGATTTATGCTTACCTTCTCACTGTGATCTCTCTATTGAGCACGTCTGTTTGGGCAACAACATGGCGATTAGCAACCGTCGTCAAGGCAGAAGTCACGTGGGTGAAAACTAAGAATGCACAATGTTCATTGAACAAGGACCATAACCAATTTACCTTGACCGAAAATGCACTGCCCACTCATCAATACTAAAACTATACAACAGTTTTTAAAGACGTTTCGACATGCTTATGCCGTCTTCAGTTTAATAGAGTGACAAGTGATACGTGACACAAGTTATATACTATATAATATGAATAAATTATTTACAGTATGCATTACAAAACAGTAAAAACGGAAATTACAGAGGTAAAAAGGTGTTGAAGTGATGTAACTGTTTGTTAAGGTGAGGTTTGTTCTTTCTTGTATAAAAGGCTTCTTTAAGTTTAAGATCAATAGAGCTATTCGCTGAGTCCAAGATGCGAAAACAAGAAGGTGTGTACATTCCCCTGCATGAAGGAAATTGAGAAAAATGTTTAAAAATATGCGAGTTTTTATCACTTACTGTATGTTCTTTAATCCTCGTAGAGGAATGGCGTCTGGTTTCACCAATATAACAGGAATTACATCCCGCTCAAGTAAATTTATAAACCACCATAGATTTTAGAGCATCAGGAGTACGATCTTTAAAACTGAAAGATATTCTTGATTTTGAAAAAGTAAAAACTACTTTGATATGAAGATCCGTTTCACAAAAAGCTTGTATTGTTTTACATTAACGTTGCAAGATACCGCTTGAAGGTTTTGTCAGTGATATGTGAAGCAGTTACGTTTTAGAGTGTCTGAAAGCTTGATCAAATCGTTTTGAAAACAAGCAATGGACTGCTTCTGTTCCACGGTGTCTTGGTGAGTGTCTGTAGATATAGTGAGTTTGTGAAGTGTCTCAAGCGTAAGCCCATAGTCAGACCAAAGGCTACATCGAACTCGCTACAGCGGTAAAACTTAACTTGATAAATGACTAGGTGATTAACATGCGTCTCCCAACCGGTTTGTTTTATACATTTTAGAAGAAAATAACTTTGTATTTGTCTATAGCTAGTATATAGCCATCCACCAATCCTCCTACTTCCCATAAAAAAAGATTCATTTTTCGTGTTATAAGTCCTTGCATTGAGTTTACAAATTTGTGATAAGTTTAATTTTAACTCGAAAGAAACCTCCCCCTACTTTTTTGACAGATTAAATTAATTCGTCAACCCCAGCTGACTTCCTCCTCCATTGACCGTGGAAAGCGAAGAAAAATAAATTTAAATTTCTTTAATTTAAACTCGATCATGACCGGAGTCTGTAGAGAAAAAATATAAAGCTTCAGTTGCCGACCAACTTCTGGTACTATTTTTCCGTGCAAATCCTATGTTTTGATTGAAACACTATTTGCGATATTCGCGTTATTTCAGGCAGGGAAAGCCTATACTCTTTATTACATTTTTTGGGTATCGCAACTAATATTCTTAGTTCCCGTACATTAAATCGTGTTGCTATTTCATTGACTAATCCGTGCGTGCCTGGTTTCAAACTATTCTATAAAGACATATATCCAGAATCAAGGCAGCCAGAGAGGCAATGCGGAATGCAAGACCTCTTCCAACATCTACTTAGATGATTTGATCATTACCAATTACTCTTTTAACTCTTGGCTTTTCACATTATGCTTAACCCTAAGTGCTATAATTTAGTCGTTTAATGTCACTTTATTTTTTTCATTTTCCTCTGTTTCCTTTTTGAACTGAGATCAATTGATCATTACCAGTTACACTCTTTAACTCTTTTTGTTTTTGAAATTATCCCTCACCCTTAGTACTATAATTTACTTATGTGTTTTCTTCCCTATTTAATAGCTCCTTGCCCAGACCCTGGCCTTCCTTATCAAGGGATCAGGATTGATAATGACTTTCGTCATGACAAAACAGTTACGTTCACGTGTCCTAGAGATTACCTTATGGAGGGTGTGCGAACAATAAGGTGTTTAGACGGTCAGTGGAGCGAAAGAAAGCCAAGTTGTAAGGGTAAGTTG
>OMLO01004273.1_pt1 | contig 11908 bp, 8 predicted proteins | sample 1674811 | NCBI WGS metagenome assembly OMLO01 (sample SAMN06265003, study PRJEB25207) | coral metagenome | isolation source: Coral host | place: Mexico:La Bocana,Puerto Morelos, Mexico | collected 2008-11-13 | reverse complement strand
TTTTGGTTAGGTGTCAAGTATTGAGTTGCGATACGGAGATGTCTACACTTGGCCACTGGGTTGTAGATGGTATGGGTTGTAGCTGTTCTTTGTAGCTAAAGGTGATATATCACTGTTTGGGGTCAGTCGCCCCAAACAGTGATGTGATTGTTGATTGAAAATCCAATCATTTTCATCTTTTTTGATGATGAAGTTATTAGGAAACACTGGGGACTTTGTGTCTTAAATGTTGGATCTAACAATTATAAACAATTATTCCTGAGTTAGGGTACCCAGGTTTTGATCAACCTAGATCTCGAAGGAGAACAGCGGAATTCGAATCAAATCAGTATTGCATAGGGCTCCCACTACTAAGAGCTTAGTCAGGGTTCTGGCCAGCCACTTGAACTGGGGACTTTGTGTCTTAAATGTTGGATCTGTTGATGTGTTGAAGCATCAAATGCTAGGACTCTTTGTACCTTTGTGGGTGATGTTTGCAAATGAAAGTCAAACCAGTGAACACCTAGTGAACAGTCTAGTAATAACATACCCAAGGGCTATGAATCGAACGTTTCCGGTGGATAAGTGATAGAAAAACAGACCACCCTATCAACTGGATAGTGATCTATCCGGTGGATAGCGTTATCCATCCTTTGAACAACTGCGGGGCCTGCTCTATATATCTGAGCACTTAACCATGTATACATCTGGCCCGGGTTGTTCGAAGGTGGATAACACTATCCGCCGCATAAATTACTCTCCAGCGGCCGGAGAGCTTAGTTTGTTTTGTTAACGCTTATCCACTGCACAGTGATTTATCTGGTGGATATTTCGAACATCTGGGGCCTTTCAGATACACCTGTGTGCTAAATACCAGGCTAGCTACTAAAGCATGAGCGTGAATGTTAATTCGGTTTGAGACTTTTCAGTGAGACGTTTAGTTATATGCTTTGCCCGGCTTATTTCACTTTTCAAAAAAGATAACGGAAGAAGAGATAATGCCAGCGAAATAAAATCAGGATTAACAATTATTCCTGAGTTAGGGTACCCAGGTTTTGATCAACCTAGATCTCGAAGGAGAACAGCGGAAGTCAGGGTTCTGGCCACCCGCTTGAACTTGTCGCCTTTTTGATTTTCCACATCGAAGTTAACCACTCATCTCGTTCTTCGAGTTGGTTTCCGACCAACCGAGAGCCTAGAATAAACCATCGGAATGACAGCCGCGCCTCTGTTTGCTTGTCTGGCTCGCCTGCCTCTTAAAAGCGCCAAATCTTATTGAAAGATGCGTGGTTTGTGATTCTTCTTGGTGTGTTTTGTTAACGGGAATTTTGCATTTAAAAGCGGTCTGGTTTAATCTACTGTAGTTTAATAATAACCATTGGCACTGGTACCCGTCCGTTATTTACAGCAGTCGTCTCAGGAAAATGTTTGGATATTGGCTTTTTCGCCGATTTCAGTACCGTCGCCTCCACGTTGCTTTCATCATGCTCATAGTCTGGTGCGGAATAGTCATAGTTTTGTATTTCTCGGTGTATGGACTTCTTTCGAAATCGATTTCGCAGTTAAATAGCACACGGAGGGTAAAATATGTTAACCGAATAGGAAACTACAGCTCGGCTTGTCGGCTACCAAATTTGGATCCGTTTCACCCAAGCATACTGGAATATATGAAAGATCTCGGGAAGCTACAATGCTCGGCAAGAGAGAGATATTCGACGTTTAAAAATAATGTGCTACAAGTGAAAGGAGCAGGAATATCTGCCGTGCAGTACCGAACAATTGAAAGACCTCGTGGAGATGATTTCGGGGTTGAGCTTTCTGCTCCAAGCAACTTGTGGAACTTGGCGATGCCGACCATGCAGCCGAAACTGCGAATGAAAACAACGCCTGTGAGTATTCTATACCGTTCTGTTTTGCTATGTTGTCTGAAGATGTTATAAGCTAAGAGTAGAGTGGAAAAGTGAAATGAACTGGTGATTTCCGAGTTTCTGTCTGGAGACGGTTCATTGGAAAGTCTATCGAGCGAAAACGCGGAAAATAAACATACATTCGTCTAGATTCCCTTTTCGATTCTAGTTGACCTTAGATTTATTGTATTCAGCTGGCGCACCCACGTTGGAAAGCCCACGGAATGGTGAGTTGCGACTGAGTGCCACAGTGTATAAATAATTTAATACTTGCGGCTAGGGCAATTGATATTGAATAGAAAATAAAGATAAAAAGAGCTTGAAAGAATCACGAGTACAAGCGATCATGTATTTAAATACAACAAGCGCTGAAGTGTTTGTAGACCAAAACGGATAGATGTAATTAAAAAAGAAAACAACAAACGAGAGAATTTCGTGCATGTCAAGTCAAAATATTATTAAGAAAGTTAGTCGGAGCAAATTTTATCAGTTGGGCTCGAAAACGTCATTGATTTGTCGATTGTGGTTAAAGATTGGACCTATAGTCTAGCGGCAATTTTAAATTTATGAACAAGTTCAATGTAAGGCGTAGTTAAGAATAAATATCGATGTTCCTGCAGCTAAAATGCAAAACAACGGCCGCTCGTAAACACGTATGTCAGTGTATGAAGGGAAGCTGTATTATATTCGTAAACTAAAAGTATGTCCCTTTGGGAGAATCTATGGTCTTCTATAATTGGATTCTTAGCTTGATCTAAGATCACACACATGCTTCATACCCAAAGAAATCAATGGGACAAACCACAATGGATGACAACACCGACTGCGAATTAGATTTCAAATAGAAGATAATTTGGAACGCATTTGCTCGTATTTACTTACTATTTCTGCGTTTTCTAGAAAGGTACAACAGGGTTGAAAACTTATCGTATCGATAGTTCGCACAATTGGTGGTCTTACATTTTGACACCCAAGATGGCATAGCAAATACTGACAACTTTGTCAAAGCATAAATGAATCAACGGAGCATGAATCTTGAAATTCATATTTCAGATTTGATTTACTGAATCCACAGGGATTTCACTCGGAGTGTGTATTTTTCGAACTTGTAATTCGCTTTTGGGTTACAGAAAAGAAACGCAAAATCTGTTTTTGGATCTTAGACCCTAAGCCAGACACTGCCCTGGGTCAGTACATATAAGCGTACGAAGTGAACCAAGTTTCTTCCGGCTCTCAGTACTTGTTTGGTGTTCCTCGTCGAGGTTAATGTGGTTTGTCCCAATGAAAATAAGGGTTCGAAATGGTATCAAAATAATTGTTTTCGAGAATTTAGCTAATGAATGGACGGAACCCTTTATTTAAATACGGCATTTTATCAAATTAAAATATACAACAATATCAAAATTTGGTTCATATAAAATCCGTACAGAAACTACTACACACAATTGAGGGATGGATGAAGAAATAATGGATGCGTAAAACATGTTTGAGGATGAGTTATTTACAAACCCGTAATAACGAGACGTGACCCATTTTGCGCGGAGGACGACTTTTTTAAAACCTAGCACAACTTATCCCTTCCTCAGCATACTTTTCTGTTTAAATTTAGTAGAAATTTTGCAGCGTTTTTCTTATATTGCAACATCCCTGGATACTAGATACATTATGAAGAGAAACACTTCTGGACCTCTTTCTGTGTTACAGGGTTCTTGGAACGCATCTCAAAGAAAACCTTTTTGGGTTACCGGTAAGTAAATGGTATAGGTAGGTGTTAAGGCAGACCGAAGCAGGTGGGTAAATACGTTAGCTAAGTAGGTTGGCAGATAGTTCAGAAAGCAATCAGGAGGGGAGGTAGAAAGATAGCTAAATGTGGTTGGCAGGTAGGTCTAGTGAAGGACATGCAAGCAATACGAAGGTAGGAGTAGGTAGGAGGCAGCGTGACCTAGTGGTAGGGCGCTGGACTTGTAATCCGGAGGTCCTGGGTTCAAATCCTGCTCCCTGCCATTGGATAGATTTGTCTTCGGTGGTCCCCAATTCAACTCCTCCACGCTTTGTAAATAGCTAGCTGGTCAGCCTCCTACCAGTTGGGGTTCCTCACAAAATTTCTGCTCTATTTGTAAAATTTGTTTGCTTATTTACAGTGTCCACAATTCGTACAACAGTGCTAAATACCCTGACACTTAAATAAAGTGATTTACTTTAATTTTACTTGTAAAAGATAGGTATAGGTAAGTAGGAAGGAGTGTACGTAGGTAGTTAGGTAGGAGGTAGGAGGTAGATAGGCAGACAAGGTAAGTAGACATGCAGGTAGGAAGGTATGTAGGACAGGTAAGAATATAGGTGAGTTCGATTTTCAAACAATACAAATGTAGAGTTTAAATTGTTTGAATTCACTTCACAGGAATATTTGAGAGCAAAGTGACAGTTAAGGCAGACTTTGTCCGAGTTGATGTGGTCACCACTTCTAGTGACGTCAAGAGTGAAATACATATGCAGGTGTCTCCAAAAGAGGAAGTGCTCGCTAGACCGGTGAAGCCTGGCGGGATTCCACTTGATATTGCTCTCATCATGTTCGATTCTACGTCGGCGGCTAATTTCAAAAGAAAGATGCCAAACACTCTGGAATATTTGACCAAGAACCTTAATTCAGTCATACTAGAAGGTTAGGTTCATCATATTACAAGATATTTACCTTTGTTAGGTCTTTTTGCTTTTTATGTGTGACAGAATCGCATACAGTAGACAAGACAACTCAAAGAGTGAATGTTCCTAGACAATCTCTTCTCATCGAAATCAGTCATTTTTGAAAGCTAACTTTCTACTAGCTTAGAGGGCAGAGAAATATGTTCAGATGATATATGTTAATCGCATACTTTTTCGTTTTAAACTGAAGTACCTAATCAGAAGGCAAAAGTTTATTTTTTTCCTGGGGTGACCAGTTATACGAGAGAGGGATCTCCAGTCTCCAAGAACAACTAGACTTTGCCACGTTTCGTGTGTGAGCCACAATTCTCTTTTGCACATTTACTTTTTCGTCTAGAACAGTCCCGTCCTTCGTCACTATTTATCCGGTGGGACAAATAGGTGATTCAGTAGAGGGTACTAAAGGAGGATCGTATAACTCGGGAGGGTCTGAGGCGCCCTAAAAGATTCATACCTACGGTCAAATCTCATATTTCTTTGACAAGGAGAAAGAAATGAGCTTCCGAACACATTATAGAAAAATATTCATTAACGGTAACCGTAAAACTGTTCAAGATAACTAATAACTAAAACATCAAAGCTTTGATTCCCAGGAAAAACGATTGTCGGCGATGGTACAACAGCTCAACTGACTGCAATGCTTACTGGCATAGCTGAAAAAAATCAACCCGAAGCCAGACGGAGCGAGTCCTCATCTGACACGGTCGATAAATGGAGGTGGATTTTTAAAGATTTTAAACAGAAGGGATATGCCACCTTATTCTCAGAAGACTCCCCGAAGCTTGCAGCGTTCAATTACCGTTTGAAAGGCTTTAAAGATCCACCAACAGATCACTATGCAAGGCCATTTTGGCTGGAGGCAGACAAGCTTCTCGATGATTTTTGTATCGGTAGCAGAGCTGCTCATAACATCTCACTGGAATATTTGTTGAGTTTCTTTCGTGCGTACAAAAACAAACCAAAATTTTCGCTATCAACACACGCAGATATCTCTCATGATGACCAGAACGCAATTGGTTACGTCGACGATGACTTGAAAGGCATTTTACAAACATTAGAAAAAGAGGACTTTCTGGCAAACACTCTGTTAATCATATTTGGTGACCATGGAGCCCGGTTTTCAGACCTAAGGAAAACAATCCAAGGTAAATTGGAGGAACGTCTTCCGTTTATGTCAATCACACTTCCTAAATGGTTTATTGAGAAGTACCCAGATCTACACGGTAATCTGGTTCATAACTCCAAAGTATTGACCACGCCCTTTGATGTGTATGCTACACTTCGTCACATCTTGTCTTACCCAAGTTATCCAGCAAGTGAAATTACAACTGGAGAAAGCCTTTTTAACAAAATTGACAAGGAGAGCCGTAAATGCGAAAACGCTGGAGTTGAGGAACACTGGTGCCCTTGTCTAAACTTGGAAGAGATTTCGATAGATAAACCCTTGATAAAAAAATTGGCGGAATTTGTTGTCAAGTTCATGAATAATTTAATGTTCGAGAACTCTCACCTGGAAAAGCTCTGTCACAAACTCGTTTTAAAGAAAATCAACAGCGCATTTAATGACATGCCAAGTGAAAAAGTGCAGTATTTTGCAAAATCTAGACGCGATAACGAGTGCGACTCATGTGGGTTGATATTTGGTGAGAAATCTACTAATACACTTGTGGATGACACATTGTACCAGCTGCAATTTGTAACATCACCAAATGAAGGATTTTACGAAGTTTCTTTGAAAATGAAGAGAGGCGTTCCTTTACTTGTAGGCGATGTCAGTCGTATTGACGCTTATAAAGACCAACCGCATTGTATCGCGAAGACATTTCCACTTTTACGGAAGTATTGTTACTGTTCTCCCAAACCCGCAAGATAGATGTACTAAAGATTGCTTGAAGGGTACAATAAATTTCCGTACTGAAGTTAGCGGGATAAAGCACTGAATGTAAAAATGTAACAAAGAGTTGAACTCCTGATAGTGGCTGCTAGTTCCTGGTTTCCTTGGAGGCTGGTGACCAGTTCAACGACTGCAACATGCAAAAAGTGCTTCAAATCCTGAGACGGCGAACTAAGTGGATGCCTATTTAATTACGCTAAGGGCCACAAAATGTCTGTTTATGACTCAGTGGTTTTATCTAACTTTCATCAGAGAAGGGCTTCATTCATAGACGATTTGGTAACCAGCGCTCCGAACGGAAAGCGCGAAGTTATCAAACTTCACTTAACGGAAATGATAAGGCTTGTATCCACAACGCTGCATAATAATCAATCAAGAACGACCTATTAAATAATCTTGTTCATGAAAAATGTTGACTAAGATGTATCCAAAAGCGTTCTCCAAAAGTATATTTTTCCTACCCAATCTGCGCGTTGATGCATGCCCATCCATTGAGAAGGCAAAAGTTTATGACACCATTTTTATTCGACTTTCCGTTTTCTCATTTTGTTATCTTTTGCTGCTGAGATTGACCTTATACTGGGCTTGCTTTCAGTTGAAAGATGTCTGAGAAAGCATTATCGAGACGGGCAATTCTTTCCACGGAGTATCTTAAGTGTAGCAGCAGAAAATTTTGCTCCGAGTTTTTCACTCTAACGTGCATATTTCAGCTTCCATTGAGCCGATCACTCTGACCAGGTATCATTGGAAAGATTCTTTCCTTCTACAGAACTTGAGTATAGATGATGCCAATTTTGACGGCACAGGCGTCAAAGGGTTAGCATGCATTGTATCGGAGATGAAAACAGGTTTAAAATTGCAGATCTTGGTCAAACAGAAAATAAGGGCAAAATCGACTACCGGTATAACTTTTATTTCTGTTTCAAATATCTCTCAATTTAAGTCACCAAACATTGTTCACGTTTCTTCTTCTAAAACAACGTCACCTTGCTACAGCCTGATAATTTCATTATAGGACTCCTTTACATCTAGGAATTACCACTTAATTGATTTTGTTAGATTGTAGATCGAGGAGAAAAATGTGATTCCGATGGCGTCGTTCTTTGGGGCTTCGGTAAGGCTTTATTTGTTGGTTAACACTCTAGCTATGGATACCAATAAACAGCGATCGGATTCTTCTTCATCCACTTAAAAATTATAAGGATGAGATGACATGCGCCCAGGCTATGGCATTATAGGAGTACGCCATATTCGAACTCTGGAAGACTGGAACTAGCTTACAATGAAGGCTTATGCGGGGGAAGGTCATTAAAAACAGATTAATGCATTTGAATTCGAAAATACTTTCCATATTAGCCTAAGTTGCAAGATAATTCCAGTCCAATATCGAAAATATCGAATATATTTTCCGAACATAGCTAAGGAGAGTCTAGAAGGCTGATCTCGTTAAAAGTTCATAGTTGATCTTCCGAGGCGTCTGTGTCACTGACTGGACGATACGGATTATCCACATCCTCTGATGCTTCATGATGCAACTCATGATGCAACTCGATGGTAATGATATACACAATGGCGCCCAGTACCCCTCCAAGTAAACAAGCTATGATTGGTACCCAGGCCCAGCTATGATAAGCCCTAAACACAACAAGATCAAAAGATGAAAAACGTCGATAAATCTCGTGAGTTTTGCAGTTGTTACACTAACTTTACCATCTTGACAAAGCTCATCCAGTCTTAAATTTCGTTGACAGCGAAAATATCCTACTAGAGGACATTTTTGGTGAAAATACGATTTCGTGAAATAGTTAAAGTAAACGAGTTTATACTACGTTATAAAATTTTTGACTAATTGCGCGCACCGTGATTGGTCAGTTCGAGCTCCATAAAGCACGCGGCTTACGTCACACGCGTGCTTTATCGAGTTATAATGCACGCTGCTTACGTCACGAGTTTGAGCGCGCACGATTTTCTTAGCATTTCATAAAAGAAATAAAAAACTTCATCCTCGTGTATTGCCGAGTTATATAAGCACTTGGGAGTTTTTAAGAACACGAAGCAATGCACTCGGATGCGTTTTTCATTTCTTTAGTAGAAGCGTTTTTTTCACATCTTCAAAGCCAGGTCCGTTTTCTTCAGACATGATTGACTAATAACTTAGACATTGAACACCGCAGTTGCTTAGCAACGTAACATAACGTAATCTTGGATGTGTCATGCTGTCATGACAATTTTTCAATACTCGAGGATATTCCTAAAAAAATAAATTTTCACGAAAAAAATAATGAATTGAAATATTCATTCCATAGCTGAGATTTATTTAGACTAGGTAAGATTGGCTTCCTTGCACCAAACATTAAATATTATAAACTACAAAAACAAACAAAACAATCAAACAAACAAACAACAAATCTTACGTAAACACTCCAGAGCCCCAACCAGCCATAGCGGTGAAGATTCTTGGTCCCAGATCCCTTGCTGGGTTGATGGCGTAACCGCAGTTGAACCCAAAAGTGGCGCCAATTACGAACACGACCAGACCAATCATGACCGGTGCCACCCCCTGGTCGGGCGAATTGTTGTTCTTGTCTATGATGGCAAAGATACAGCTTACAAGAAGAGCCGTGCCGAACAGCTGAAAATAAAAAAGAAAATTGCTCATGAAAATCTGAATTCTCCTTATACATTACAAACACATTGCACAGCAGCCATTGAAGATAATAATAATAATAATAATAATAATAATAATAATAATAATAATAATAATAATAATAATAATAATAATTACTTGATCAGCGAATCCATTTCCAGTGGACAAGAAAGGCTGGGGATACGTTGCCCAGATCCCCGCGGTAGAATTCCCGCCAGTTATCTGTCGGACTCCACCATCAAAGGCATTTAGAGCGTCTGGCGAAGATAAAAGGCATAATTATCTTCCTTAGTACCCATTATGCATTAAGCAAGAGATCTGATCTGTTACATTATCATATTACAACGGGAACATGGTTTCCTTTAACGTTTCCCTGTTTGCGCAAATATAGCAATTTTCTTTTAAATGTTTTGTTGTTTTCAAAAACAATTTCTCACCGCAAAAACTGTTTCCCCTTGCCTCAACTGACAAATATGCACAAAGAAAAACTCAAAAGCGAAAAGTTTGGGCGACCACGTTTTGTCGTTTAAGGGGGCGTCAAATCATCGGAATATAGTTAGTTCAAAACAATTGAATCTTGTTTACAATTTGCCCCTGCCGATCATCTTGGGAAATGAAGAGGGAAGATGGCGATGAGTTGTGTACAAGGTATTCGCCACACGAGAGCGTAATAGAGTGTTTGTGGGGCGCGGAGGTGGGCAGGGGGGGGATACAATTGATGACCACGCCAACATTTCAAACCTACCATAGTAAATTCCATAGACAATCGCAGATGCTATGAATGCTCCCAACAACTGCGCTAACCAGTATGCGGGAACTTTAATCCAGTCCAATCGTCGAACCACGGCAAAGGCCAGTGTTACAGCGGGATTCATATGCGCGCCTTTTTAAAAGGAAAGAGTACTATACGTGAAAAATGTCATCAATATTTATGGCATGCCAAACGTAACCGTGCTTAGCGCACGTTGAAGTAAAATAATTCAGAAGCTCACCTGATATACCCCCGGCCCAGTAACAGCCAAGTGTAACCCCGATTCCCCAGCTAAAATTTACTGAAAAGAAGGTTCCATTTTTACCTCCGCTTAGAACCATCTGGGCGATGGAGGCTACGCCAAATGTCTAGAACAAAAGAAAACACAGACAAAACGGTTAATAACATGTTGGTGACCTTTTCCCGCTAATTGGAAGCAAGAACAAAAACGGCGCGGAACTACAGACTTTTTCGTGGAAATTAACACAAATTGCAACATGTTTGGCAATACCGAAATGACACAAGAGAGTTTAAGGCCCCGTCCACGGCCAGAAAAATTTTAAAACGCTGCATCATTTTTACGGTTTGGCTTCCCGTCCAACCTAATCAAAAACGACTTTGTCATAATAATCATCTGATTTCCATGCCAGAGTTTTCCTCAAACACACATCCGATTTTTACGTTTCAAAATTTCCTCGGCGTAGTGTGAGCAGGGCCTAACCAACCACGACGGGGATTACAAGGAAAACCTTAAACCTCCATCACAAAAAATGAATTTATGTTTAATCACGAGACTCGCGGTAATCTAGAGTTATTCAATTTGTTTCACTCTCAAAGCTATCTGAAAAACTTTATATGTTAGACAACGTTACGTTTGAAAAAATTTGAAAAAATTGGCCTCGTAACTAACGCTCACCATACGTAGATTCTAAGAATTTGAGAATGACAAGGAAATGTAGCAAGATATATTACGCACGCGCCACTGCCCTGCTCATCAAACCCTTTGTTCAGCGACGTTGCTTTTGCCGGTATCCCTGATTATCCCAGGTTCTGATTATTTCGATGGTTTTCACGCTTGTTTTAACTGAAACATAACGTCACTACGACATAAGGAAAAGATCAGCTTCTTCCTTATCTCGGTATGTTCTTGTCGTTATGTTGCTATTGTGTCGTTATGTCAGGATGTTGACACTTCCAACAGAATGACCTAATGTCCTTATGTCGCTATGCTTATGTCGTTATGTCGCCAGTGTGAACTAGGATAAAAAGGATTAAAAGTTGACCGAAGTATTAGATAACTCAAACTTAAAACTGAAGGACGAAGAATACAAACAGAAAACATGGTCACGGAAAAGTTGAAAGAAACATACTGAAATCAAAATCTCGCCAATCCCGGGTTAGCTAAATCGGGCTTTGAACAACCTGGCCGCTTATTAAACCTTTTGTTTGCTAGCTTTCTCGTTGCCGTTGACGTCATGGTTTGCTTAAACTCCCTAATGAAAATGACGCAGGAAATTCAAGAAATCGTAAACTGGCTGAAAGTGGAAACATATACGCGAACAAAATTGACAGTGAAAGTCAGTACAAACCACTAGGATGAATGTAGACATAAACTCCGCCAGTGCTTCTCTCAGTAAGGGAGGCAGTCGGCCTCGTAATCTGGTTGCCATGGTAGATCAGTGTGGGTATCTGCATTTAAAACGACTTACCAGTTAGTTTATGTAAGTACATTAGCAAAGTTACGCGCCGGGCGTAAAGATAGATAGAGTTTACAGCTGAACGACCAGCCTGTTCAATACGAAATTGATGATCAACCGAACAAAAAGAAAACGTGAGTCGTGTTTATTCATTTCCAGAAAACAAAATGTATTAAAATCTAGGAAGCCGGTCAAACATTTAGCTTTGGCACGCGATCAGTTTGTGGAACATTTGCACGAGGCTCCGTTCTGTTGAGGGCGAGGAAATATGTCATAGCTAATATTTGACCCCCCCCCCCCCCCCCAACTACATAAGAAATCCTCTGTTCA
>OMLO01004272.1_pt1 | contig 11909 bp, 8 predicted proteins | sample 1674811 | NCBI WGS metagenome assembly OMLO01 (sample SAMN06265003, study PRJEB25207) | coral metagenome | isolation source: Coral host | place: Mexico:La Bocana,Puerto Morelos, Mexico | collected 2008-11-13 | reverse complement strand
TGACAAGAACCATCCCCGAGGTTCAGGCATGTACGTTTGTGAATGTCAGCCTGGTTACGAGGGACAGAGATGCGAAATAGAGATCAACGAGTGCTTATCTTCTCCCTGCGTTCACGGTGGGTTTAATTGGAACATTTCAGCTTTTAGCCATTTGTATAAGTTTTCTTTGTAAATAAGAGGAGGTGGAATGCAAGGTGGTTTAGACAGATTACCTAACCGTGATAACAATTTGAATGTCCTCTGTGGGATTTTCTTCCATGTAGTTCCTTTGCACTCTACCAGGTAAACCCGTTCCACCTTACTTAGCTTTCACCTACTGTTTTTGCAAATTCCTTCGTTTTTGGCCCCAGTTCGGTATAATGGCAGTGCAAGCTGGTCCCATTATCCTTACTCCTACATTCTTTGTTATTTAGCACAAAAACAATTTTTTGGCATTTGACTACTTAACCAGTTATCGAAATTGATGTCTCCATATGAATTAAAATATGCATTTTTCATTCTCAGTATATTTTTTTATTCGTGGGTTTTGTTTTCACCAGGAAACTGCAGTGATTTGGTGAATAACTACACCTGTCAATGCGAACCTGGCTATACAGACTATAACTGCAGTCTGGAAATTGACGAGTGTCAATCACCTCCCTGTATTTATGGTAAACACTTTTGTAATCATTTCCATTTTTGTTTTTCGTATAGAAGTTGGAAGTGACAAAGTGTTCCTTGCTTTTTGAACTAACAATTCAGGTACCTGTACCGACATGGTTAATGCCTTCAGTTGCACGTGTCAGTCGGGCTTTACTGGTGTTCGCTGTGAAACAAACATTAATGATTGTCTACCTTCAATCTGTGGAAATGGTAAGGAACATGAGTTTCAGAGATACAAGCTAACTTGAAAGTCTTTCAGTAGTGGACTGTTGTGATCGATAGACATCACTGTTAATTCCAACTAAGTGGTGAATTAACACGTTGCATAGTAAACATTATCACTGAGTAATGGATGGCTCCTTCTTTTCTTAATGAGTTTCACTTAAAAAAAGGCTACCTTCGGTTGCACTTAAGATCGCAGACATGGTTCTAATAGTCATCACACATTTAAAAGCTATTTAATTCCAGCCACTGTTATCTTACTTGAGGATGTCATTGACGTTGAAAATTTGTCAGGATTAGGCAACATCGATGTCATTACACAAATTTACAATTAAAGTTTGAAAGAGACTTATTACGACAGAGAATGTCCTCTTGCAATTATAGTGTAATCAATGAAAAAAACATTCGTGCTCGTTCCATTCTTCTTCATGTAATAGTCTAGCGAGTTTAGATTGTAGAGTTTATATCTCCAAACTACGCATTTCACGCATTTCGATCCGTCGTATCTCTCATTTTAACCGAGCCAAACTGTTATTTAATTATTTCAGGAACGTGCATAGATCTCATAAACAACTACACGTGCCAGTGTAACGTGGGGTTTGCAGGCACACATTGTGACGTCATGATCAGGAATTGCAGCAGTGATTCTTGCTTTCCCGGAGTTCGTTGCATTCAGAAAACACACACAATTGCATGCGACCCATGCCCGACTGGATTTGTTGGTGACGGAAAGAACTGCAAAAGTACGTGTGTTCATAAATGTGAAATAGCATTTCTCGTTATGCACTGAAATGGTCCTTTTATAACTAGCAGTGCTGATGTGATGTTTCTAACGGGACTCATTATAGGCTATATTTTTTGAAATTAACGTCGAGAACATAATTCAAGATTTACAACGTTCAGGTGGCTCTGAACCCTATGTACAGAATTTTTGTAAGCTTTGCCAAAAGTTGCGTCGTATCATGCTTATTAAAATTTATATCTACTTAATGGTTCTCTTTAACTGATCCTGGTATTTTTTGGTTATATCCGGCTGTAAGGGATTCGAATATGGAGTGTTTGTTTTTTCTAATTTAAATCACGTAGGCGTTCCCATGTTTACTTTATGGTACTTTATTACGCCATTGCATAGAAGACGATTTCTCGTTAGAACTGAACATAATCATCCGAAATGTGAAATATAAACGATAAGCAGCACATTTATATCTCCATATTCAGGGAATGCTGTAGTATCAAAGCGTCCAACCGTGCATTCCCATTAGACTTTGCAAAAATAAACATGACGGCGCAGGAAATTTGAAATTCTAAAATAAGCAAAGAATTATTGACACAAACATAAGCTTGTGATTTGAAACAAAGCTGCAGTTTTACCCAAGATTTCTTGTAGGACTTGTTCAAAACGTTTCAACATGTCGCAAATGAAAGCTTCTTGAGGTATCTTGCGTAAATTGTTTAATTATTTGATTGTTGTTACTTCCTCTTCAGACATCGATGACTGCGTCAATGTTACTTGCCAGAACAGTGGTTCCTGTATAGATGGAATAAATAACTTCACTTGTTCGTGTCAAAAGGGATATACTGGGGACTTGTGTGAGACAGGTAATAAATATTCATGCCATTCAAAAAAACTATATGGAAGATATCCGAGTGACGTCAGCTTTATGCCAACCAGAGAACCATTGGCTGGTGAAACAGAATTTTTTTTTCTTTAACGTTTTTTTTAACATTTTAATATCAACGGACAGTGTTTATAAATTATTAAATTATAACTATTATTATTGCTTGGAGTGTCTAGACTCACTTTTTACCCGGGGGGGGGGGGTACTCCCTATAATGGTCTATACGGGGAGGCTCCGCCCGAAAGGGGTACTTTTTTTCAGGCTTCTGTTATATAAAAGGGTAGGGATTTCACAAGTCAGAGGTATATAAAAGGGTATGAAAATCTTCATTCGGGTATTAAAAAGGACTTTGATTTAAAACAGATCAAGCAGACGCACCTTATGACTGTTTCATTTTAATTTACTACGCACTACGTGAAAAAAATGACAAGAAGACTTCCTGTTTTAACGATTTATTCATAAGTCGTCTAAAGAAGGTATACGAAAGGGGTGCCTTTTCTGAAAAAATGGTATATAAAAGGGTAAGGGGTTGGACCTCGGGCCGGAGCCTCCCCGTATAAAACTTTTTTGAGTACCCCCCCCCCGGGAAATATCTCCTGTCATCTTTTTTCCACTATATACCCTAAAGGGTGCCACGAGGTTGACACACAAAGAGGTACCAAAACCGCTTTTTTAACCCTTAAAAAGGTATGACGAGCCTCTGCCCCTCCCTTTTTATATGGGAGTGCTGCCGCTGCTTAAAGTTCAATGAAGATTTCCCAAGTTTGGCAGCTCGGAACAAGTACTTGGAATAAGGGCTGTAGCCAGACTTCCATCAGAGACAAGGCAAGGTTTCAGGCAGGGGTTACGCGAGTGTTCCCAACCCCCAACCCCAACCCCACCGATGAGTATTTTATCCACAGTTGACATTCGGTCTAGCCGTTTCCTAGCCATACTCTGTGTATGTAGCTCTTTCTAAAACATGGCCATCCTATCACGAATGAAGCCTAATGCATGATACAAGATTGAAGAGGAATGGTTTCATTATAGCAAGACTATAGCACTGCAATTCAAACCCTACCGATGTAAATTTTTAAAATTATAAAGGTTAAACATATTGCATGCGTGCAAGTACAGAGTTAGGTTGCATAACCAGGTTCTAGTTCAAAGGTGTTTGGAATACGGACCGCCAGAGTTCTACGGGAGATTTTAATCGCAGCTCTACCAAATGTATATATACTTGCCGCACAGTGAAGAGCATGCAAAGAGAACTGGACTGTTTAAAGAATGAATTGTACTAAGAAGGACCTATATAGAGAAGGACCTGCACAGAGAAGGACCTGTACACAAGAGAACCTGCATATAGAAAGACCTATGCAGTAGAGGACCTATATAGAGAAGGACCTGCACAGAGAAGAACCTGTACACAAGAGAACCTGCATATAGAAAGACCTATGCAGTAGAGGACCTGTATAGGGAAGGGCCTGTACAAGGGAACAGCTACATAGAGAAGGACTTGTACAGAAGAGGACCTACGTACAAAACGTTTCTGTGCAAAGGAGAAACTGTTCACTAGAGGACTTTTATCGAAAGGATATGTACAGAGGACGACCTGTACAGAGAAGGACCTGCATAGAGAAGGGCGTGAATAGAGGAGGACCTGTTACGAGAATAATGGCACGTAAAGCGTGTTTCGGCTTGGATTATGCCATCTCTATTTCTATTTCAATACTTGTAAGTTTGCTGTATATATATAAGGGTTATTCTGTTCATTTTCAATAAATTAAGGTGGTCTTATGCTTTAAAAAATACTAAAATGCTTGTTTAAATATGATGAAGAAAGATCACTTGTGTGCGATGAATTGTGAAGGTTTTACTCAAATGGTTGCTATGGCAACAAGTCAAACCCTTTCGAGGTAGTTTGGTTATATCAACTAAGTTGAAAACGTAAATTGGCCACCGTAACGAGTTATAAAGCTGACGTTTCGAGCGTTAGCCCTTCGTCAGAGCGAATGTACAGAAGGGCTAACGCTCTGACGCTCTGACGCTCTGACGAAGGGCTAACGCTCGAAACGTCAGCTTTATAACTCGTTACGGTGGCCAATTTACATTTTCAACTTAGTTGATGTAACCAGATTACCTTGTTACCCCCACCGATGCAGCACCACAGTTTCTTTAGAAACTTTCACCCTTTACCCTTTCGAGGTAGGTTGTGTTTAATAGCATTTCTTGCTCTTTTACAAAACAAGATTTGACTTTCAATTCTAAGCATACTGTGTATGTTTCTGTGTCGTTCTGTGCAATGAACCTAAGTTTTGACAGTTAACTCTTTTTTTCAGGGCTTTGTAGAGGCTTTATTTGGAAATAACCCTATTTTGTGCCACACCCAAACCATCGCGTGTCACGTGACAGACATTAAAATGTTACGATTTTTTGGTATATTGCATCCCGACAGTATTAGTCTTTGACCAGCTAAGGTTTCCAAAATTTGTCTTGAACACTTTCCAAAGTAGAAATGCTGACGTGAAGTCAGTTGGTACAAAGTATACATGTACGTATGAGAAAAAAGCTCTTAGGGTTTCTTGATCGAAAAACTAAGCATTTAACAAGCCACCTAAAAATAGTCGGGGGTGCAGGTTGGACCTCATGAGGGGGGGTGTAATGGTTGTTCTATTTCGTGAAATGTTTCCGAAGTTAGTTGTAGGAAATATCTCTTTTCATAAGGAAAATGAATGAGCCAGTGATCATAATTCAGGCAGAGCTTTTCACAAGTAATTATACCAATCGACTAGGGCATGTCTTTACAGCTTTACTACTGAAGTATCGTTTACATATAAATGTCAAAACTTATCTTATTTTTGGTCATGTTCTAACTGGAAACAGTCATTGCCATGGCATTTGCTACATAAAAAAGAGTGTACCACTCTGTTCTATCCGGCTAAATCGTTTCAAAATGTTTTTGACAAGCGGTTCAAAGGTCTTAAATCTTGTATTTTCAAACAATTGAATTTTTCATAAACATTGCCATATGTTAGGGTGTAAGAGGCCACCTTAATTTCAAAAGCGTTTTTATGGTTTTATTTGCTTTTACACACAAGCTGGAAACAGCTCGAAAACCCGGTATATGACTCTTGCAGACTGTAAAGTACAGACCGCAAGAATGTTTTTAACTTTGTATCATATTCTCAAGTACTCCCATTTCCATGACCGAGAACTAACCGTAAACAGGCTAGCCTGAGTGATATTCAGGCCAATCTGAGTGATATTCAGGCTAACCAGAACCCTATATAATCCTAAATGTAGTCTGTAGTCTGCAAATGTCATACACCATCGAAAGCCCCACCCTCAGGGGGGCGTACCCCCAAGTTTTATTGGTCGGCAAATTTCACGAAGACTTTAAACTTGAGAAAGGGCCAACGCACAAAGCAAAGGAACCGGATCCTGGTGGATCTGATCAGCAAAATTTGGGATTCAAAAAACTGAAAAACAGAAAAACTGACCGTACGGTTGGATTGAACTTTTGTATTACCAATATTTCGTCAGGCACGGCCTGACTTCTTCAGGGAATGAACAACTGAAGAAAAAATTTCACGAGGCATTGTAAAGTATTACACACGAAACTTTGACCGGCTAAGCCTAAGTACTGGGTACCTGCAGAGGTTTAAGACCGAAACCGGAACCTACTTTAGATAACCAACATTCCTTTTAGTGCTCTAGATGCAACAATTTGATTTCCCTCTTTTTATGAACCCTGATCAATTGGTTTCAGAGTGGGGAGCGACGTCTGACTTCGGAGAGTCTTTGTCACAGGCATTTTTTCTCTCGTCACTCGTCCATTTAGATACCCAAAGACTATGAATTTGAAATTAAAATAATCGTATTCCGAAAGTAATCTGGTTGAGCGCTTCATCCCCTGATAGTTTTTTTCCCGCTCTTTCGTTAATTCGATCTGTGATTGGACAGTTAGGTGTGGTGACAAGCATTTGTTTATTCAATGTGATGTTCATAAGAGAGGAGATGGCAGAGCGTGTATTGTTTTTATTGCAGGAAGCGAAGCGTGTGCATACCTGTAGTTGAACCGGGCCTATATCATTGCTCTCTCTTTGGTTTTCTCTCGCATTACCTTCAGACAGCAATATGACTTCCTACGAAGAAGTTCCAATGAAAGGCAATGAAGATGGCGATGGCGCCAAAAAGGAAACTGGGAAAACATTTGTTATCTCGCGGAATCTAGCAATTGTTTTGATTGTCGTTGTGATCGCTTTGATTATCTTTGTTGGCGTTATTTCGGGCGTTTTTAGTGCTAGAAACGCGAGGAAGGAAGCTCTGGTGGAAAGCGAGAAGAAGAGAAGAGCTGAGAGTGGTACGACCGAAAGGCCATCGGTCGAAAAGCCTACAGAGCCAGTCATCCGTCCGGAGCCATGGTACAAAATTCGATTGCCTCAAAACATACGACCGATTCACTACGAATTGTACCTAGATCCGTACTTGGAACAAAACACTTTTCAAGGAAAGGTTAAGATCCTGATCAAAGTCACTGAAAAATCAGACTACATGTCGTATATTCTGATTCACATCAATGACATGAATGTGACGCAAGCCAATGTTTACAAGCCTGCGAAATCTAACTCTGCTACCCTGGGCGAAGAAGTAGCCCTGAAGAACACCTTCGAACATCCCGAGAATGATTACTTTGTTTTCCAACTGGAGGAGGATCTTGATGTTGGGCAGTATGTGTTAGTCATGGATTATAAATCGACGTTTTCCAGTCAGCTGAATGGCCTGTACATAAGTACCTACACGAACGAGAAAGGTGAAAAAAGGTAAAGAAGTTTTGTTTGCTTGCATTGCATTGTTCTGTAACCAGAAAATAAAACTTTGCCCCTGTTCCAAAATGATCCTCGGAGCAAGGAGCAAAGTACGAAAATATATAGCACATTTCTTTAGCTAATCCTATTAAATTGTTGATCAGGAGACAGGCAGCGTTTAAATGGCCGGTTTCTGGGCCTTTTTCAAAAGCATGGCCAAACATTTTAGAAACATTTAGAAACATTTGTTACCTGATGTTCAACCAACAGGAGCAAAATTATCCCAAGTGGGAGGAGGGTAGGAGACGTACTCTCCCTCTTTTGGTATGAGCTGGATCATGATCAATAATCCAGTTGTTGTATCAAGGGGAACTAACAAGTCCACTCTGGGCTAAGGATTCAATGGTTCCTTTGATGCACCTGCACCTGTTACACACCGCCATCTTATGGCTTCATCAGTATTTTTGAGCCCATTCATCTGTGCCCCCTCCCCTGGACAATTGAGAGCTTTTCCTGTCCCAGGATAACCTGTGTGAGAGGGACGAATGAATTAAAAATGAATTAAAAATACTGGCCAAATTTAACTGCCTGATTGCCTAAAATATCAACCCAAAAAAAACTGACCTTGTTTGTGTCCTGCTCTTTTCAAGTGAACCCAATTCCCATTCTCAGCCAGATGTGCAAAAATTTACGAATATGTTGCTTCCTCGTGCAAACTAAGGATGGCAGAAAGAAGTCTTAACAACTTTGCGAGGCAAGACATTCAATTCATAAGCACTCAGATTAAGCACTATCAGATTATGTTAATATACTGAGATACTGAAGACAAAACTGTCTTATCAGCACTAGTAGTCAAACAAAATAATATAGTTATTAAGTCCCCTGCTGATTCAAAGCCTTTTGACCAAGCTAGGTCCTAGAATTTTGCAGTCTTTTCTTGTTAAGCTCACATTGTCATTTTACAAGCTGTGTTATGTGTCTGCACATGTAGACAAGCTGTGTTATGGCCAACATGTTCTTTTTTCTATCTTTAGACGTCTTGCTACAACAAAGTTTGAACCAACAGATGCACGTAAAGCACTTCCTTGTTTTGATGAACCTGCAATGAAAGCAACATTTTCCACTGTGATTGTTCATGATAAAGATTACAAAGCACTGTCAAACATGCCAGTGGTTAAGAAGCAAACAATGGCAAATGGAAGAATTGAATCTCATTTCAAGAAGTCGGTTCCTATGTCGACGTATTTGCTGGCATTCATTGTGTGTGATTTCAAGTACACTAATGCAACCACTGGCCAGTATAACAATATCACAGTGAGTCACTCGTATTTAATTTATTGTGTACATTCACTGGGTTATTGTCTGATAGTCAGGCAAATAAGTGGTTCTGAATTCATACATGGTATGATATGTAACATTGAATAACTGACAATCTGCAGGGTTATAGCTAAGAAATTTGTCTGACGGTTGTCTTGGAAATTGAGCCAGCCAAAGAAGGTGTGAAGTAAGTTAGGTATGGGAGAGGGTTGCTCCCTCCCATTGGGGGGGTATGGGGGGGTGTCTCCCCAGGAAATTTTGAAAATTTTAATTCAATTTGGGGCACTCTGGTGAAATCTAGGGGCTCCTTTATGCAAAAAGAAACAACCGTTAAAGAGAAAAAAATGTACATGGGTAGACATTTTTGGTACGTATTGCGTTTTCTTTTACGTTGATTTAAGCTTACATCTGCTGATTCCATCCATGGATAGATCGTTAATTAACAACTTTCGAACAACTGTCGGATGACTTTACAATATTCACTCGTGGATCGAACAAACTATCTTTTCCCACATTTACGAGAGATCCAGGAGACCTGGTAACAAACTCATTCCCAATCTTTCACAATGCCTTGAATGTGGGGGGGCTACCAAGCTTCCTGTTGAAAAGATGGCGGATGCAGAAAACAGAAAGAGGACACAGTAACAAGTTCTCAAAACAAGAGATTATTTCTATTACTTTGTGGCATTGACACTCAAGGTAGTCAGGCGTTTATTCAACCTTTTCACTCAGAATATATGATTCTAAATCAAACAAGTGCGTAACGAAAAAACTGTTTAACACCCTTACCGAGAGTTTAGCCAGCCAAAATTCAGCCGGCGATAACCTCTTTCCCAGCCGGCCAATTTCTCCAGCAGCCGGCGCTTAGCAACTTACCTTAGTCTCTTGTTTTACTAGGAGAGAAAGGAAAACACTGCTAACCAATAAATAAAAGCAACAGACAAAAAATGTTACCTTGGTCTATGTTTTTCCTAATTTGCCTGTTCTTATTATTTATTTAAAGTCAATCTTAATTGATATGCCCTCTTTAACACAGTAGAATAAATATGAGGAGAAAGTGTTGGGATAGAGATTTTAGAGGACATAGTGGGAGAGGAACCTGGACTTGAATGGTGACAGTGGTACAAGCAGAGAGTGAGTTCATGTAATAGTTGAGCCCTACATTGTTTACTGTGGTTGTATTTTTAGCTTAGGGTGTGGACAACTCCTGCTCAAGTGAACCAAACCGAATTTGCACTGGGTGTTGGCAGAGACATTATAACCTACTACGAGAAATACTACAACCTTGGTTATCCCCTTCCTAAACAAGGTTTGTTGAAATTCCCCTTAATAAACATGCATGTCTGTTTTTCAAAAGGTCTAACAGCAAGTTGGACATAGCAGTTCCCACCACAAATGTATAGGGTCTACATCATTTGCATATTTTCAATATATTCAGGCAGTATTTCAGAACACAAAGGCATGCACATTATGTAGAGTTTTAACACATCATTCAACTTATCACCTATTGATCAAAACTATAACAAAATTCTCGAACACGATTGGTTATCACCAGCCCAATTTGGGCACTAATAGAACAGTGTAATATAGGACATTTAACATGTCATGCCTGAGTATGTACATGTACGTGGACAGAACGTGTCATGTCAAATATTTCGACAAGATAACAATTGTTTTTTTTTATGAAAACATATTACTGATGTCTAGTTTCTTTCTCAAAATTTGTCATAGTTTTGATTAATTGACAACTTTGTGTCATGATTAAAAAATCGGACTTTGTCTTTGTGGTCGTCCAATTTTGTTAATTACTTGTATGATTACAGACTAAATTGGACTCCACTCCCTCAGTCCTATTACCATTATTAATTGATGAGCTTAGGAAAGGCGCCTAAGATGTGGTTAAGCCTGGCAATATATGCGAGCTTAGAGCAGAGCATGCATGTATACATGGGAATCATGTGAAAGGGAACCACCAAGCACGGTCAAACTGACAGAATCAGTGGAAATACTTACCACCCCATATATTTGTAAACCATAATCATCAAAAGGGTAGAGAAGTGAGGGAGCTAAAGCACGCCATAAGCACAAGTGCCACTGAAAGCAAACAAAAACCATAATCACAGAATGTGGTTGCCCTGAAAGCCAACTGACAGGCATTGGCTTTAGAAGTCAAACTTTGCCTAAATTACCTTTAGCTACAATTATTTTAGATATAATGATGTATTGTATGCCACTCACACCCGCCATGTTTTCTAATTCAGATATGATTGCCATTCCTGATTTTTCGTCTGGAGCCATGGAAAATTGGGGCTTGATCACTTACCGTGAGACAGCTTTACTCTTTAATGAAGGTGTGTCCTCTGAAGGTAATAAACAACGAGTAGCTGTGGTGGTATCACATGAATTAGCACACCAGGTATGTAGAAATTCAGTCAGTCTGTTCAGTCTTACTATTAAAGAAAATAATTTTTTCCAACACGTACTTGGCATCATTTTCTCTTGGATTACCGGTATGTCTTACATCTGTTTTAGTTAAAAATGAAATTCAGGTAAAAATTAAATTCCTTTGTCTCTTAACACCACTTATTCATTGATTATGAATAATTAGGGTTAGAAGACAAAGCAATGGAAATTGAGAATCCAACTACGTTAAAATTATTTTTACCTGAATTTTACCTGAATAAATTCCATATCTCCACGTGCCCATGTATTATTCTCTATATAATTGAATGTATGCATTCAGTAACCATTTTACATTGTGTACTTTATCAGTGGTTTGGAAACATCGTTTCTCCCAAATGGTGGAATGACTTGTGGCTGAATGAAGGATTTGCCAGTTTTGTGGAGTATTTAGGAGTGAACCACACCCAACCAGACTGGGAAATGGTAAGTAACTTTAGGCTTGGTAAATATAGATAAGCTGATAATATGCTTGCACAACTAGGTGAGAAATAAGGTCAGCAGGGCTATCATTAAGCACAGTGCTTACTTAATACAAAAGTTTTTTCACCAGATTAGGACTGTGTGGAGAAAGTAGACCTTAGCAAGAGCTATTGGAATTCACAAAGAAAATGGGGTTAGCCACACATTTTTCTGAGATAATTAGCCTTGAATCCATATTTCTGAAAAAAGAAGAAAAAGATATTTCTTTACAGATTTCCTTAAAATTTACCTTAACATGCAAAAATTCAAACACATTTATAAAGATGTTTAAACTACATGGTAAATGGTAATTAATTATTATTAATCAAAGGCCTCTTTAAGGCTACGACTATTTTGCATGATGAAGTACATGCATCAGTATAAGCAGAAAAGATGAAAA
>OMLO01004271.1_pt1 | contig 11910 bp, 5 predicted proteins | sample 1674811 | NCBI WGS metagenome assembly OMLO01 (sample SAMN06265003, study PRJEB25207) | coral metagenome | isolation source: Coral host | place: Mexico:La Bocana,Puerto Morelos, Mexico | collected 2008-11-13 | reverse complement strand
TTGGGTTTTTTGTGTGGGTTGGGGGGGGGGGGGGTAAGTTGGTAAGTTTAGAAAGATCATCAACAGAAACTAGGTGGTGGCAACTCAAATATATTTTGGTATGTTCACCCCGATCCTTGGGGAAATGATTCCCATTTTGACGAGCATATTTTTCAAATGGGTTGGTTCAACCACCAACTAGGAAAGGTTGCGAATTTTTATCCGAATTTCTGTAGCATCCTTCAATCATCCAGGGCACCGATTCGGTGAAGGTGAATTTCAAAAGTCATTCACCCCCAAAAGCAACTTCACCCCCAAAAGCACATGAATGACAGGATTTCATGTTGGTGAGAATTTTTTGCATTCACCCAAATTCACACTTCCCCCATGTTTTTAAGTATATATATGTATGTATATATTGTATATATATACGCACGTATATATTGACGTATATGTATATACGTATTATATGTGTATATGTGGGTTAATAATTGGACCCCAAATGACCAGATTTGGACACCCCAGAATCATGAAACTATACATAACTGATGGTTTACCCAATGGTTCGTTGCGGTAGCACTAACCACCAGGATTATTACATTGTTATTAGAGAATCCCTACAAACCTTCATTTGCTACTGTTTCTGGGTGGTGGGCAAATCCACTACACATGTACATAATTTATAAACATATACATATATATATATACATACATTGGGTACTTGATGTATCTCTAGATATTTGGTTTTACCATCTTTTCCACAGGCTGCATTGACTCTGTTGACAACCTATGATGTGGTACCTTGTCATGAAAAACCGGTGTGTGTGTGTGTGTGTGTGGTTTTCTAGTGCTTTTACCACTGGACCAGTTGGATTTCGTTTGAAAAAAAAGCAACGAAAAATTGGAAGGTTTTTTTTTTGGCATGCCTGTTAGCATGGAAAATGGAACGCACATCATCATGCCCCAAAAAAACCTGCTGAACCGTCAAATGAACCGTTTCAAAGAGGTCCGCCTCAGCTATCCTTACATCGTCCCAGCTATCCGATTTACCCAGGGGATTGATGGTGAACTCTCTGAGCGTTGGAAAAGGCCTGATTTTTTTTCATACATGGCATATTTCGAGGGGAGAGAGATATGACTTGGTCTTATGTTGTCATATGTTGTTAATGTTATCTTCAATCGTTTATTCCATCGTATCACATATATTACATGAAATTGTACTAATATTGTGTAAGAGTGTAGTGACCACAAAGAATCTAGAATTTCAAAAAATCCTATATTAGATTAAACTTGAAAATACAATTTTTTGCTACACATATATAGTAATTATCAGTCAACACCTACATCTCCGGTCTCCACTGCTAAACACTACGTAGTACACACATGCAGACAACTACATTGCATAATTTAGCGTACATTGACTCTTTGTACATGGGAAAAAGGAGTATGGCTTCTTATTTACGTTTGCCCTTGATGGTATCCTAACCCAATTCAGCACTGGTCGAAACCCTGTCTATTTGAGATTGATAGAGAGGATCAGACTATTGGTTAAAAGCATTGTAGGACAAACCATTTTAAGATATTATAAGCTTTTCCCAATGTCCAGTCAGTTTTTTGATAGAAACTAAAAGGGACCTCTAAACTATCATTATCTAGGGGGAGGACCGGACATGGGTGACGGTGACCTCCAAGGTTCGAAACCAATATTTCTACCTGGGTGAACAAATTTTGGATGCGATTCCAGATGCTGCCAATTTCGTTCCCAAGTTGCATGCAGTTCAGTGAAACTGCCTCACGATGAAACGGGTGAAGGTTGGGTGGTTGAGGATGAAGTGTGGATGAAATTTGTCGCCTTGGAAGAATAATGAAAGATATCTTTTGTTCTCAAGATGACCTTAGTATAGATATAATTTATGAATTATGATCTGCAAAAAAACCATGCAGATGGAAATATCCTTAGAAATATATCGATGGTTTCAGGTCTGGAATGCTCCTAACGTCATCTCTAAAACCAAATCCGAAACAACGGGGTTGACCAGGTGGGGTGGCCGGGTACGTTTTTCGGAGGCCGAGGCCGAGGCCGATGGACCCATGGATTTGCATCCCGTAAAATGCATGGACTTTTTGCTTGAAAGTTCACCCTTTCAGGATCCAGGCGACCCGGGGGATAGTCATGGGTACCCAAATTCCGTTAGGGGTCATAATAGGGCCTGATTATAAGGAATTCCCGATTAAAGGTGGGAGTAACCATCCCCAATATAGGGAGTGGGCTCAAATCCTCACCTACTAGCGGTGAGCCTGTTTGCCCTGGGGTAGCGGACGAGGATAGGTCATTCGCAATGGAAATTCCACCACGGTTGTATACACATCTGCTGGATTTTGAGATTCTTTCAGGGCCTGCAATCTTCGAACGAAAGGGATGTTTACTGGTCAATGACATCAAGCAGTTTGACTCTCAACGAATTTGGGGTAGAATCTGTGAGTCTCCATTTGGGACCCTTAGACATCTCGAACAATGTGGATTTCAAGGATATCAACAAACAGATCAAGAAATTCTTTTCGACATAGTGGATTTCATGTTGGAAGACATTGTGCAAAACACCACAGTCCTACTTTTCAATTACGAGTTGACTGCTGGACGGGGAGAGTTTCCGATGCAAGCATTGCATTTGAAGCCAACTAATGACAGTTTTTTGGTGCCTTGGAACAACAACAAACAAACAACCGATGAATGGATGATCGATCTTTTTGCCGGAGGGTACGGGGGATGGTCGAACGCTATGAAGTTTTTGACGGAGGATCTTCAGAAGTTTTCCATGGTGCCAGCATTCCCACCACATCGCATCATAGCAGTTGAACAAGACATACCAGCAGCAACATCACATGCACTTAATCATGACATGGTTTTGTTGCCAGATGAAAAGTTGCATCCATTTTGGTTTCGTCAACATCCGGAATCAACTGTCATTAATGCGCCTATCCAGTCACATGGTTGGAAACAAGCAGTAGCAATGCTGAATCCAGATTTGTGGACCATCAGTCATCCGTGTCAAAGCTGGACCAATGCAGCACATGCCAAGGGTTTTGATGACCAGAATGGTCTGGCATTTGCATCTGCACTTGGACTCATTCGTGTGTTTAGGCCGAAACATGTAGCACTTGAAAATGTCAAGCATTTCCAGGATCATGGTCAATTCCCATTAGTACAAGCATTGATTCGTTGGGCAGGATATAAAGTGCTACATCAAGGAATCTATGATGCAAGCCAAAGATTGCCAGTGAAGAGACCAAGATACTTAGCTGTCCTTAAACGTATTGAAGATGAAGAAGAAGAGTTCAAATGGATTTCATGGCACACTAATCCAAATTGCACACCTAATGTATGGGACGCATGGACACCTACACCACCACCAGAGCTATCCCAATTTAGTCTTGCCCCAGAAGCAAGATGTATGTATTTGGATCCAAAGTTGCTGCCAATGGGAAGGTCACAGGAGTATCAACAGGACATGATGAAATTTCGTGTGCCGCCGACAAATCAAAAGCTGCCGGTGTTCATGGCTGCATATGGTTCGCATCATTTACTCCCATTTCCTTTACTGCGAGACAAAGGAATGCATGGTTTCTTCACCAGGGAAAATGGCACTTTTAGATGGTTTAAGCCTGAAGAAATTTTGATGCTGCATTCCCATCCGTACTCATGCACTTTGTTGAAACCAGCAGAAATGGCTTGGAAATTTCTAGGCAACGCCATTGTTATCCATCATGGCATTTTGGTTCTAACTAACATCTTGGGACATAGATTTGGGGCCAAAACAGATGAAGAATTTCAGATCATTCTGCAGACACTGGACAATCGAAGACTTCGTGCAAACACCACCATGGTTTTCTCAGATGAATATGCGTGGTACATCGGACAAAAAGAACAGATGGTGGCACAACAATCTCAACTTCGTTTTCTTGCGTTGCAACTTAACTGGTTGGGAAATCCAAACCCAGAATGGCCAGGAGGTGTCTTTTTTCATCCAAGCCATGGACTACAGAAGTTCTTTGAACAGATTTCAGTAGAAAAGACCATACCCCTCACAATTGAAGACAGCACTGACAATGAAGAATCATGCGAGGAACCATCCAATCAACATTGTGATATCACACTTGCTGCATCACCAGGGACTTACGGCATTTTGCAAATTGCAGACATGTGGCAGTGGAATGACATCCATGACCTTTGGGGGGATAAATTTCAGCCATATACTATCGGTGGATACATTCTGAACCAATGCATCGTACCCACCAAAGCAATTTTGATGCCGACACAAAATGAAGAAATCATCCAAGTTCCGGAACAGCAGAGACACTGTGTTCTATGGGATGATGAGCAAGGGTCACACTGTTTAGTAGTGATTCATGGCATTCAATGGAAAGACATTCAAAGAGACAACGCATTCTTGGCAGACTATCACTTTGATGACTATGGGAAAATACCCCCTGAAATGAAAATCAAAACATCACTGAGGGTACACATCGATCCGATTGAATGCCAACCATTCCCAGAACTCAGCAGCTTTGTTTCGTCATTTGAAGCAGTCTCAACAGTCGCCATCACACCCGGAAAAACTGATATCCTCGTCATTGTTTTCATTGGACCAGCTGAAGATCTCATTCGGGTCTTGACATTTTGGCACTATGCATTGAATGCAAACTGGCTTGAGTGTCATGGAAGACAGATTTGTTTTCAGGTAGAACATTCTGCACAGGCAAGATTGATCTTTCGACCACAGGGTGACAAGTTTGCCATCCAATCGCAATTGATCAAGACAGTCTTTGCATCGTATCATCATTTTGATGCCAAAGCTTTTGTCAAAGTTCAGTTTGAACACCGATATGTCTCTGAAATTGCACTTCCAGAACATCAGACATTTGCAGACTTCTATCAATTGTGTCAACATGTCACACTCTTCTCCAACAATGGATTGACACCACCATTATTGGTTGGTTTAAAACGTGTTGGGGATGATGTCACAATTGGGAAATTGGTTGATCATTATGGACAAAACTTTCGATGCATTGTAGGACCTACTTTGATCGGAGGAACCAATCGAACAGCCCACAAACAGACAGTTCAAGCTTCGTTAGCAGCAGCCCTCCTGGAACATGGTACCAAATTAGAAGAAGTCTCTAAACATGTCCAGACGATCATCAAAGAAGTTGGAATTCCAAAACTGACGCAGTTGCTTTTCGTTGCCGATGAACAAGAAAAACATGACCAGATTGGTGCTATCATTCAAGCATGTGGAATCCCGATTCATGCAAAGGCCACCAAGGTTTCGACATCCAAGGCCAAATACACCAAGATAGCTCTTGATCAACAGATGAAGCAGTCAAGGCAAATCGATGTGTCACAATACAAGCTGATGCCGGGGTTTTTTACCAGAACCAATGGAGAACCACTTCCAATTCAAGCCACATTCAGCCCATGCATTTCAGGGGTCACAATGATGCCGTCAGCCAATGCAGAACAATGGTTGTTGCATAAAGGAAAAATCATCCCAGAAGAAATGGCACTTTTCTTGATTGGTGATCTCACGGAACAACAGCAGATCAAAACGCAGAAGGTCGTGGCACCAGCCTATAACACATCGGGAGATCAAGTTTTGCTGGCAGGTTGGTTGTTGCAACTTGGAGAAGCGGAGGTAAAACTTTCAACACATGATGCACCCAAGGTTCAGACGTTGGATGTTCAAGTATGCAGTGTCACATTGTGGGCCAATGACTTTACAAAAGACCAATGGCATGAAATTGTCAGAAGTCCAGTAAAGCAGACGAAACAAATTCTGGATCAAGACCAACTTGGAGATGTAATCAAAAACCCATGGGGTAGAACCTTTCGTCAAGGCCGAAATCCATGTTCACCATCGGATGCCACAAGTGTGCAGTTTCATACCGAGATCATGATCAAAGACCTCCGTCGTTTGTTGCATCGTTCAGGTTTCAACAAGGTCTACATAACTCCGAAAGAACCGGGAGGAGCACCGTCACAGGAATGGCGGATCATTTGGACATCAGATTCTCCACAGACACTTGAAGCTCAAACGATGTCGCAACCCGGGGCTGCTGGACTTGTGAAAGGAAACAAGAACTATGGGATCAGAGTTGAACCATCAGCCTTCAACCAAATTTGGGCCTTGCTGCATCCAGGTGAGGATCCACCAAAACAAATTCCAAAGGGAAATCTTTGGAGACTGCATCCGTTGCCTTATGGAATTGACAAGCAGGTGATGCAGGAATGGGCTGACAATGTTGGATGGTCAAGTTTTCCGATCAGACCACTGGGAGCTAAATCTTGGTTGATGCAATCTCAAGATCCACCTCCAAACAGGTTGTTATCGTTCAATGGTCAGCCTCTGATCATTAAAAGCATGCCAAGTAAGAATGATGCCATTCCGACAGGTCTTGTTGCAGGTCCGAAGTCACGACCAACAACAGAGCAGCAAGTGATGCAGACCAACATATTTCGTACTGGTGACCCATATCACGATGCCTGGGCAGCATGGCAACCATCCTCAAAACCGGGGAAATCAGAACAAGTCACTGCAGAATCAGTTCCAGGTCCTACGACAGCTCACTTGCAGCAACATGATCAACAGCTTCAAAATCTGGAGCAAGCGATCAAGCAATTGGAGGAGGCACACACCAAAAAAGACAGCCAAGATGCCGTCAAGTTTGCAGATCTTGAGAATTCAATCGTGCAAAATCACCAGCAGATCCAGGGAGCATTTCATACCCTGCGGAATGACTTTCAGAGTTCGTTATCCCAAGCAATTTCACAACAGGATTCAAAGTTGTCAAAAGGATTTGAGGAACTCAAAGATCTTTTTCGACAACGAGACAAGAGAAGAAAGCCAGAAAAGTCAGATGAAATGGAATCATCTGAGTAAAGCAACCACTGAGCCACCACTAATTAGAGTACATTGCAGTGATGCATCTTTGAAGCATTCGTGTCGAGTGTTAGGTAAGGGGCCGCAGATAAATCATTGCACTGTAATGCATCAGTTTGACCACCATCTACATAAGGTAGTGGAAGTGTCCATCTCGAAACGGTGCCAAAACGGGTGGAAGGGTGATCCCCATGTCCTAGACCTCTGGTGCGTGATCCTGGAAACTTTGTTACGGTGCCTGACGATAGATGAAGACACTTTTTTGGGAAATTTTCAAAAATTTAGGATCCAACTGTTATGTTGGAGCAGGGACATTTTTTCGGATTGTGTCCAAAGCAGTCCGACGAAAGACACTTTGATGATGTTGCATTCAGACTCAAGAGTTCACCTTTGCCATGCACAACATGTTCCAAGGTTCACAGGTTCCATTGCGTACCATGGCTACTCCAAATCGCTCAGGGTAATCATTGACGATCATCAATGTGTAGTGCGAATCCTCTTGCAGACCATTGGCCGGCAATTTCGTGATAAAAACTCTTCGGGATGCAACCTTTTTCATGATAAGTTCAGCATGGCTCGTGGGAAGCAGTTTCTCAAAAATGAGCTTTTGTCATTGCTGGAAGTTTGTTGCCATTACAATTTTGTCAACGTAGGGAAAAATGGCTTGGTGATAACCGTCATTGTGATAAGTTCGAGTTTAAATGTGTCAATAGACCATTTATATCGTCTTTCACCCCTACATGCATGTCGTATTGGAGAAGCAGAAAATCCTGGACCGTCACATATCCCTTTCAAAATTGCCCTGATAAATCCAACATCAATACACAACAAACATGAGGATATCCATTCCTTACAGTGTCATGCCTATGCACTAAGTGAAAATAGTGCAACACAACGTGTTCAGACAGAGATGGAGCATAAATTTCGAGGGTTGGGAATCAAAAGTGCTTGGACACCACCAGTTGCACCTCATACTGCATGTACCTATGATACTGCAAGGAGAGGACAAGCGTCAGGGGTATCAATTCACTCTCATTATCCAATGACCCAAATGAAACTTGAGCTGGAAGATACAATAGATCCCACCAGAATAGTTTCTTCAGTAGTCCACATTGGACCATGGCATTTGAACCTCATTGCTATTTACGGAGTCCCTAGTTGCAATCCCAAATCTAAAGAAATCACAGATCAGCTGTTGTATCACGCAGGACTCCATGCTGCAAAAGTTCGTTTGCCATCACTGATCATTGGAGATTTCAATCATCCACCAAAATCGTTGAGATCCATGGGAGCTTTGACCGCACAAGGATATCAAACTACCAGTGAAATTTATCAATCCATGTATGGAGTTCCCACGCCATCAACATGTCGAGAAACTACATGCAACGATCAGATGATTGTACACCCTGATATTTTGCATTACTTGCATGCCATCCAGGTTGATAAACAGAAAATCTTCAGCGATCATGATCCAGTACTAGTAACTTTTCAGTTGCCAGGAGAGATGCCTAAGCAGACATGCATTAAACATCTTACTACATGGATGACATTTGACCCATCCAAAGAATATGCAGCCATTGCGTTCGACTACTTTGCACACCAAAAAGGTTTGCCTATCACACCACAGGATGACATGAAAGCAGCAACATTGGAACAAGCCCTCATACAGTGGACAAAGGTTGCAGAAAAATCCATTGATTGGGCAATTCGCATGCAGCACATTGAAGATCCAGAAAAATTTCCAACAAAAAATCTACCGAAACAGGCAAAAGGTAGAGCAAAAACCACAAAAATTATCCAAAAACCTGTTGTTACTTGGCTTAGAACAGCCTGTCATGGGCAATACACACCGGAACAATCGGCTACATCTGTGTTGCTAAAACAAAAAGTCAGACAGGTTCGTAGATTGCAAAGTCTGTATTACCGAATAGTTAAATTAAACCATCTTGAAAATGGACATCAAGACCATCATTTGCAAGTGCAAAGAGAATGGAAAGCTATCCTCGCAGCATCAGGCTATCGACCGACATTTGCAAAATGGTGTGCAGATATTCCAGAGGTAGGATGGTGTCCCTTGACTGTTCCAACATCAGAATACCTGAATCTAATTCAGCAGTTTGCTAAAATGGAATGTGATCAACTAGCCAACAAAGTAGCATCACATGCCAAAAAAGTAGCTAAATTTGACAATTTATATGCATCAGCACAGACAATCTATGCCAACACAGCCAAACAGGTGAGGAAAGCATCACCAGATGTCATCCAAGAAATCCGTGAAACATTGGCCATCCCAGCACGGGTAGAAAACAACCTGTCAGGATTGGTCACACTACAAGTCGAAGACACGTGTCGTTTGCAGGAACATTTACCTATAAAGTATGCAGGACAAGAAGCAACCATAAATGACATGACCAACGACACTGTTGATGTTTATTTTCAAGATGCAGACTTGTACCTGCCGGCAGAAGGAAGTATAACGCAAGACCAGTGTCATACCACACCGGAGGTAATTTCGTCTAAGCTAGATGAATATTGGGGCCAATTTTGGTGTCGTGATAATAATCAAGATTTCAATCCTCCACAATCACCTGATGATACTTGGAAAAATTTTCAACGATGGCTTGATAATACCCCAGAAATACCTCAAGCCACTGTTAACTTGCAAGATCATAAAGAGTGGGAGACTGCCTTGAAACAGATGAACCCAAAGACAGCAAGGGGAATTGACTCATGGACAGTAGATGAATTGAGATCTTTGCCATCCAAGGCAATACAATCGTTGTCTCAGATTTTTCATCGATTCAGAGGCTCACCTTTTCCGAAAAGATGGTTGGTTGCTCTTACCATCCCACTTGGGAAAGAACATCATGCACACTCCCCGGCCAAAACAAGACCAATTACGGTCCTCAGTTTGGTCTACAGACTGTGGTCAAAAGTTGTCACATCTCAAGTTCTTAAACATTGGACCCAGCATATTCCAGAATATATCATCGGATTCATTCCTGGAAGATCCCCACAAAATGAAATGATCAAAATACAACATCAATTTGAGGTAAGCCATTTCAATTTTGAAACCGGAGCCATTCAATGGCAAGGTGTAACATTGGATTTGGTAAAGTGCTTTAATTTGATACCTAGGGAACCAGCCAGAAGAGCCTTATAGCTAAAGCTGGAGTCCCGACTGAATGTATCGAGGTCTGGTTCCAATCGCTAAGACAGCTAGTCAGATATTGGAAGTTTAAAACTGTTGTCGTCGAATCCGGGTTGACAACAACAGGAACACCTGAAGGTGACACCTTCTCAGTCCTTTGTTGTGTTGCAATTTCCCGCATATGGGCCCATCATCTCCAACAACAACAAACCATACCATCGTGTTATGCTGATAATTGGAGCTGGAGATGTCAACAGCTAGCCCAAAATCTAGCTGCCCTTGAGACAACTAAGGACTTTACAGATGATTGTAGATTCAAAATTGACTGGCATAAGACCTGGGCATGGATAACTTATCACAACAATAAAGCGGCATGGAAAGCAGCCATGAAAAGAGCCTTGCCGAACGAAGCAACTATTCATGTGATGTGGTCACTAGTGCTCGTGAACTTGGGTACACAATGCATTATAATAAAATACAAAGCAGATCAACACAAAAACAAAGACATGAAGCAGCTCTGGAGCAAGTTCTCAAGATTCGTCGCATGCCAGTGTCACTCCAATTGAAGGCACAACTGCTTACAGATGCATGTCTGTCAAAAGCACTTTGTCAAACTGAAACCTACCATGTAGGACAACCTTGGTTTCCTGAACTTAGAGCTGCAATGAGTCGTACACTTGTACCAGATCGCAAGATTACCAATCCATATCTTGCAGTCATGCTATTATCCAGATACACCAAAGACCCTGAATTATACTATGTGCAGCAGTGCATTCGTGCCATCCGACTTGATTCGCGCCGAAGAACAGGAATGCAATAATTTTCTCAAAATTGCAGCCACACATAATCTAAAGCCGATGCAAGTTCATGGGCCAGCTGGAACATTGGCCATGTGTCTAATGAAATTGGGATGGAGGATTACCAAAACAGGCGTTATCCATACAGACTCCATGCTAAACTTAGATATCTTGCAAAGTCCTTTGGATTCCATAATGAAGTGCACACAGCATTCTTGGATGAAAAACATTTCTCAGTTCTATCTCACTCGACAAGACTTTCGGAATTTGCCAACCATTGACAGGACCAACACCGTTAAAATCTTCATGGCGTTGCCACAAACACAACAAAGTGTAGTTGCAAGATTTCTTACGGGATCCTACATGGAGGCTAAACAGCGAGAACATGTTCGTGAAGGGCCGGTTCTATGTGAAATTTGCAAACAAGAAGAAGATACCATGCATCACAGACTCCTAAAGTGTCCAAACACTGAGTATGTTCGACAGGATCACCCTCTTGTGATGCAATTTCTTGAAGAACACGACCCATGCCATCTTCATTTGCCGATCGTATATCAACATGACCTTTATGACTTTACCACCTGGTTCTTTCACCAAGAATGGGACCAAGAAATTAGTCAGCAAGTGAGGCAATTGATAATTTTGGAAAATGAAAAGCACATAAGATCCAATATCTATAGTGATGGTTCTTGCAGAAATCCAACACAGCCAGTGATGCGAAGAGCAGCATTTGCGTTGATTTTCCATCCACAGGTAACCAATAACCAGTGTGAAAACTTGATTCGTGACTTTCAAAAAACAAAAAAGGTCCCAGATTCATTTCTTGTTTTAGCCACTGGTCCATGTAGCAATTTTCAGAGCATCCCTCGAGCAGAACTGCAAGCTGCCATGATTTTGCTACAACAAGACCTGTTGACAACCCTGCATACGGATTCACAGTATGTGGTAGACATTTGCAGTAAACTAGGATATATCTTGGATATTGCACAAATGCAATCGTGGGCCAACTATGACATTTTGAAAACCATGTGGCTACACCTGCAAA